>Ga0256407_10002839_pt1 | contig 32059 bp, 24 predicted proteins | sample RumenRJG_04DNA_FD_193489 | JGI IMG/M metagenome (GOLD analysis project Ga0256407, IMG submission 193489) | Bovine rumen microbial communities from Lethbridge, Alberta, Canada - RJG_04 | ecosystem: Host-associated > Mammals > Digestive system > Stomach > Rumen | place: Canada: Alberta...
CAGTCAATTTCATTCCGAAGGGCCGGAAGATAAAGGTTGTAATAAGCTACGAAACAGCTGAAATCAGGAGCGACCTCGATGCTGACAAATATTTAAGCATAGATTTCGGTATGAACAACCTGTGTGCTTGTATATCCGAAGACGGCTGTTTTCTGATTAACGGCAGACCGTTAAAGTCGATTAACCAGATATACAATAAAAAAAGCAGCGAACTTAAGGAAAGGAGGCCTAAGATTGATAAAAAATATCAGGATAAGAGGGTCAACAGAATTAAACTTGAATCCCTATCCCTCAATAGAGAGTTAAGGATAAATTCCTATCTGCATAACTGTACCACCTACATAGTGAATTTCTGTATCGAACATAAAATCGGAACCATAGTTCTCGGTAGAAACAAGAACTGGAAAGACTCCATTTCGTTATCCAAAACGGTAAACCAGAACTTTGTGGGTATTCCTTTCTACAAACTGATGAATATGCTCGCATACAAATGCAAAAGACTGGGAATAAATTTTGTACTTCAGGAGGAAGCCTACACCTCGAAGTGTGATGCTCTTGCTTTTGAAAGTATTGAGAAACATGAAAGTTACAAGGGTTCAAGAATTAAGAGAGGTTTATTCAAATCTTCAGTCGGCAAACTTATAAATGCCGATATCAACGGAGCTTTGAATATCCTCAGAAAATTCCTGAACTCAACAAAAGAAACCAGTGAGTTTTCTGTCTTGCAGAAAATAATTGGTAGCGGTCTGGTGTTCAGGCCCGTTCGGATTACCGGAAACGGTATTGAAGCAAAGTTGTGATCAATACAAGTTTACAACAGAACCAAGTTTCTTTCATTTCCTTCTCCAAAAAAATTTTCTGCAGGAGCAGCAGCAATACACAGCTCAGATTCACTGCAGTGAATGCACCGCCGTTTTACAATCTTCAAGAAACGCCGAAAACCTGTCCAGTTCCTGTTCAAGCCGGTTTATCAGTTCCTCCTGTGCAAAGTACAATTCGTGATCATCTTAGATAATTTGTGTTTCGGATCAGAAAGGAATTATTTATCAAAAGATGATGCTGGAATACCAGGTTCAACCAGGCAGACTTTTGACATTTTGGAGATACCAGGCAAACAGTTGGCATTCTCAGCAATCTACTTGGCATTCTCAGCAATCTACTTGGCATTCTCAGCAGTTTACTTGTTATTCTCAATATTTAGTTGGTATTTTTACAAATAAAACTGGGATTTTTTTGAATTTTTGGATATTTACCTGGTAATTACTGATTATTTTCAAGAATTTACTTGGTAAAATATTAAAATAATCAAAAAAAAGTTATTTTTTGCAAATTATTTGGCAAATTAACAAAATAAATTGGCAAATAATTTGTAATTTATTGAAAAAGTTGCTATTTTGTACTAATCATATTGTAGAATGACATAAGGAATCCAAAACTATGTTAGAAGATGAACTACAAAATCTTGTCCGTAAAATACAAAAGCGTCAGACTGAATTTCAAAATATTGAACTTAAGGCTGCCAGTGTAGATTTTCCTAAAAAAATATACGACACGCTGTCTTCATTTTCTAACCAGGACGAAGGAGGAACGGTTATTTTCGGGATTTCAGAAAATGACAATTATGATGTCGTTGGAGTCTACAATGTAGAAAATGCTCAAAAGAAAGCTATGGAAGCATGTGATCAAATGGAACCAGTCGTACGGGCAATTTTTACAAACACTGAAATTGATGGAAAGATCGTGCTGGCTGCTGAAATACCCCCGGTGGAATATTGGAGAAGACCTGTATTCTATAAAGGCGCAGGAAGGCTGAAGGGCTCATATATACGTGTAGGAGATGCAGATGAACCGATGAGTGAGTATGAGGTATACAGTTTTGAAGCATTCCGGAGACGGATCCGCGATGAATTGAGAACCATACCTGAATGCGGAATAAATCTCCTGGATCAGGAGAAATTGCACCAATACCTAAAGGCTGTCAAACAGGAAAGAAAAAAAATTTCAACACTCACTGATCCGCAAATCATGGAACTTATGGGAATTACCAGTCAGGGTGCAATTACACTGGCTGCAATTCTGGTTTTCTGTCTCTATCCGCAAACCTGGTTTCCACAACTTTGTATTACTGCAGTAGCACTTCCTGGAACCGAAATGGGTGATACCGACAACGACGGAGGAAGATTTCTCGACAATAAACGTATTACCGGCTCTATTCCCGACATGATTGAAGAAGCAGTTGACTTTGTCAGCAGGAACTTAAGAACCAAAACCATCATTGACTCAAACGGACATCGTGAAGATCGCACAGAATATCCACTCGAGGCAGTCCGTGAGGCTATACTGAATGCATTGATTCACCGGGATTACAGTGTGCTTACAGAAAACACCCCTATCAGCATCGAAATATACCGCGACCGGATGGAAATATCCAGCAAAGGAGGTCTGTACGGAGGATGTTCCTTAAATCAACTGGGGAAAGGACGATTTGAAACTAGGAATCCTGCCCTTGCAAATATATTGGAATTATTGAAAGTCACAGAGAATCGCTATTCAGGTATACCGACAATATTAAAATCTTTCGATAAAGCGCATCTTCCTGAACCGCAATTCATTGTGCAGCATGGGTTGTTCAAAGTTATTTTCAGAAATGGGATTCAATTGCATCAAGACCCGCTCAAAGTTAACAAAGCAGATCTTCTCCAGGCAGTTGTGCAGTTCTGCCAGACGCCAAAATCACGGAATGAAATTACAGCTTTCGTTGGAAAATCCAAATATTATACGATGTCATCCATTGTTTCCCCTCTAATTATGCAGGGCAGATTAAGGATGACCATGCCGGAAAAGCCGAAGAGCGCCAATCAGCGCTACGTTGCCCAGGAATAAAACCAATCTTAAGATTGGGAAGCATAGTTATTCCTCCCATACGGAGGATTAAATGCCATATTTAATTAAAAGTTTGAGCCCCTTGTTCCATCAGAGTCAGTCCTAGTTTAAATATTAATCTAGGAGTGTTGGATTCAATCACAAAGTGCAAACATATAGGAAGGGATCCTGAGAATACCGTCAACTACAGAAAGATTCTTCGGATGAACAATCAGCGGACGATCAATTTTGCGTTTAAATATTTCTACAAATTTTCCTATTGAGACAGTGCTGTAATTTTTTGAAGATTTTACCTCCACCGGAGTTATCCTGTAATTTGTCCTGCTTTCATTGGAAAGCAGAAAATCAATTTCGATATCATTCCTATGTTTTTCATCGCTGTATCTTGTATAGAAAAATAATTTTTTTCCTTTTGCAGCGATTATCTGCGCAATAACATTTTCATAAAGCATTCCTTCATTCAGCGAAAGTTTTCCATCCATAATATCGGCAAATAATTTATTCTCGGTTAATTCATTCTCTGAAAAAGCTAAACTTACCAGAAGACCGGTATCACCCATATAACACTTGACCGCAGAATCATTTTTATTTAAACCGAATCCAACACACGGATCATTACATTTATAACACAGATTGCAAATCATCGAATCATCAAGCCAGAACAGAGGATCATCGTATTTTGCAAAATTTGCCCCCTTCTCTATTTCACTCAGGACAATTTTCTTTTCATGGGTCGACAGATAACCGGGGATATTCTCAAATATAGCGGATACCCGCAAGCTATATTTGCGGGCCGCCTTCCGGATATCATCTCTATATAGATTTAAGATATCACGTTTTTCAACATCCGCCGCAAAAAAATCTCTGGCGTTATTCTTGTAGGCAGCAACAGCTTGCGGCATTCCGCCAACCAGAATATATTCTTTAAACAGTCGCATTGCCTTCTTATGGAATGACTGATCAAGCGGCACCTGTTTATGATAGCAGTCTCGGATATATTCAATGAGCAGTTCTTCTCCCATGTAAACCAGAAACTCTTCAAAATCAACCGGATACATCTTAAGTTTGCGTTCTTCAGAAGGGATGGTAATACTTTCAACATTTTCCTTGATGGAAATCAACGATCCTGTTTCAATAAAATCATAACGTCCGTCCGCCACTAGATATTTGATTGCCTCTCTGGCTCTGGGGAATTTCTGAATCTCATCAAAAATAATCAACGATTCACGTTTATACAGGCGCGTATTATATTCAAGAGAAAGAGTCTGAAACAGGACATCCAGTTCATTCAGATTATCGAAAAGATCTAAAATTTTCTTTCTGACATTACTGAAATCTACAAGAATAAAAGATCGGTATTCATTTTTACCTATTTCTGTTACAACGGTTGATTTACCGATTCGTCTGGCGCCTTCAATCAGAAGAGCCCTGGAACCGTTAGTTGTCTCTTTCCATTCCTGTATTTTTTTGTAGATCTTACGTTTGATCATATAAACCTCTTTACACTCATTAAGAAATTATTGTCTCAGCCCTACAGTACGCAAGATACAATTTATAAGATACACATATAATACGCATTATACATTCTGTCATTTTTATATATAACACGCAAGATAAACCTTTTAAAATTTGCACATAATGCGCAAGATATAAGTTTTTAATTTATAACATAATACGCAAGGTAATATTAAAGAAACGATGAATGGTTAAGAATTGAGTATGCATGAGAACGCTTCATATAGTAGTAGAAGCTTGCCGAAAGGAGAAAGCATTGACTATAAACATGTAATTCGTTGATAATTATGCTTAATAATGATAATCTTTGTAATGTATCGATACTAAATACGTATTACATGTTTTTAATAACAAGGAAATAAACTAATGAAACTCCTAAAAATAGAGGTTGATGGCTTACCTCTTTTTAAAGAAAAAATTGATATATGCTTTTTTGCACAGCAAAGGATATCTGAAGAGCAGAGAGATTATCTATATCCACTTTTTTCAACGGTTTTTCTTAATACAACAAATGTATTTGCAGGCATTAATGCGTCTGGTAAAACAACTTCATTAAAGGTTATTCTCCTGGCTTTACAGTTACTTTTAAATAGACCAATTAATGATATACGTGAAAAAGATATATTGGGACAAACTGATAATGTCGTTTTTAACATATTTTACTATTCAGAAAGTACGGCAGAGATATGTAAATTAGAAACAAATATTGCTTTCAAGAAAATGGCCAGTGAAGGTCCTGTTTACAGAATAGTATCAGAAAAATTATGGGGTAAAAAGGCAACTAAAATTACTTCTCGTACTCACCTGCTAGATTTTGGTGACGCTGAACTGTTGATTGAAAGAAATAATCAAGAAAAATTTTTGGCCGACGATATCAGTATTATTATTGCAAAAAATAAAGAAATCAACGATATACCTGAAGTTATTAGTCTTTTGGACTTTACTAACATTAACATATTACCATTCAAAGGAAAAATTCCGGCTGAAATAATTGCATATCTTGATCCTTCTATTGAGTATTTAATTTTTGAAAATGACGAGCGACATTCTATCCATTTGAAGTTTAAAGAGGGAAATGAATTAGTACTATTTAATCCTATTGAGTTAAATAAATATCTATCGTCAGGCACTATTAGAGGGATATTTATATTTTCTTTGGCTTTGGATATTCTTCAGAAAGGTGGCTACATTCTAGTTGATGAGCTTGAAAATCATTTCAATAAAGAGATTGTTTGTACAATCATTAGATTTTTCAAAAGTTATAAATTAAATAAAAATGGGGGAACTTTAATATATTCAACACATTATCCTGAACTTTTGGATGAAAATGACAGAAATGATAATATATTTATAACTAAAAATCATGGTGGTATAACTGTAGAAAATTTACGTGATCTTTTGAAAAGAAACGATTTAAAAAAGAGTGATGTTTATCAAAGCGGGATTCTAACAGGTACTGCTCCTTCATATAATTCATATATTGATTTGAAGAGAAAATTTGAATCTAACATTACTTCGCTCAAGGAGTAATGAAAATGAAAAAAGCGATGAAACTGGCAAAATTCAAGGCTTGCATATGTGAAGGGGCGGCAGAGAGAGCTATAATGGACATTCTGTTAGAGAATGAACTGTTGATTTTTTCAAAAAGCGAACTTATTGACGATGATATTATCCGATGCAGGGACGCAAAAGAATTTGAATCAAGATATTTGAGAAAGGTGTTTGATGATCAAATCTCTGTTATTCGAATTTTGGATCGCGAAAAGGAAAATTTTAAAATCAGTAAGCCTTACAAAGACAAGATTGACATAGTTAATATTGTTACATCTCCAGAAATAGAGATGCTCATTATTTGCAGTGAAGATAAATACGAGGAATTTTGCAAGGTAAAGTCAAAGATGAGTCCTAGTACTTTTTGTAAACAGAATATGCCTAAATTAAAATATGATAAGAAGTATGAAACCATTAAGGCATACTTCAGTACACCGGAAAAGCTAGTGAATGCAATTATGTTATACCATCAAAAACATCAATCTAGTGGTCAATATACGTTATTGGATTTACTGAAAAAAAACTAGAATAAAATAACGATAATAGAACGCTTCCATCACTTTGAGAACTACAAACGAGAGTAAGGCATTTTTTGAGATGATAGTCGTCAGAATCAAATGTGAAACAAAATGTTGAACTATATATGTAAGCGGATTTATTGAATTAAGGTACTCGAAACACTCTCACTGGTTTCTTTTATCGGCAGATCAGTTTTCTAATTTTCGCGGATCATCTGAACTGTTTATTCGAATCTCTCTTCTTCTCCTTAAGACAGCCACTGGTTAATATTTTTCCAGGTACTGGTACATAACCAGATTTGGTGATTTTCCTATTAAACTGGTTAGATATTCCGGACCAGAATAAAATATGCCGCCGGCCATATTGATCCCTGTCAAGTTAATCAATATTTTAAATATTTTTTGTAACTTTTCTGATTTAAAATAGTTTTAAGTATAAAGGATTATACTTAGAGGAATAAAAAATGAGTGGTACAAAATATACATCTGATAACAGATCCAATCAGGTAACGATAAACGGCAAAGGTCCTTTTATCGCCACTGTTATCAGACTTAATGAACAGGTGGATGAAGGTTCCACCCTGGTTGTTGATCTTGCAACAGACAAAAAACTGGATGAAAAGGATCTCTGCCAGAAAATCAAGATTGAGCATAAGATTACCGACAAGGAAAAGACAACCTACTATGCCATTTCCAGCAAGATTTCATTCTGCGGCACCGACAAGGCAAAATCCCTTTACTACTATCAGGTTGTCGGAATCGATGCTCTTTCATTTTTAAAGAATACAACTGAAAGTTTCATCTATCAGAAAAAGACCACCAAGGAGATCATCAATGATGTTCTGTCCAAGGCCGGTCTGACCAAGTATGTAAAATTTTCAGTTTCAGGTGACGGTGCAAACCGGGAGTTCTGCGTCAGATTCAACGAGACCGGCTACGATTTCGTGAAAAGACTGTGCTCTGAGGAAGGATGGCATCTACACTGCGAACATGACAGTGATGCCCTGCTGGTGATCGCAGATACCAACCAGGCCTTCAAGAACTTCAAGAACACCAATATTTCATATCTTAACCCTACCTCCGATGTAAGCGATGTGCTTTCCGAATGGGAGGATACCCACAATATCGGTTTAAGTTCCGCCGGTCTGATCGGCTTCTCCTTTGAAAACGCCAAGACCTTTGACAACACCGACAAATCAAGTGTTTCATCGGCAATCACCATGTCAAGCTTCAGCTACGGCATCGGTGCCAAGGATAAATCCGCGATTTCAAAGATTACCAAGAGTATCATTTCCGGTGAAGATACCTTTAAGCATGTATACAGAGGCAAGAGCCGGGTGGAACAGCTTTACTGCGGTCAGAAATTTACTCTGAAGAACCACTCCGACGATTCATGCAACCAGGAATATATCATTATCGGTATTTCGGTAAATATCGAGGCCACTGAATCAGCCAAAGATGATATCTACTCCAACGAGTTCATCTGCATTCCGTCCAAGACCGAATACAAACCGAAATATATTACCGCACCAACCTACTCCGGCATTCTGACTGCAACCGTTACCGGACCGTCGGACAAGGAGGTATATACCGATGACAAAGGCCGTATCAAGGTTCTGATCCACTTCGATCAGAATGCAAAGGCTGATGAAAATTCATCAATCTGGGTACCGGTTGCCCAGAGTGTGGCATGCAACGGTTTCGGAACCATGTTCCTGCCGCGCATCGGTTCAACGGTAATCATTTCCTTCATCAACGGCAACATCTGCCAGCCGCTGGTAATTTCATCCATCTATACGGACAACCAGAAACTGCCGTTCTCAAAATCATCCCAGTCCGGAATTAAGACCCACAGTCATCCGAACGGTGAACAGACCAGTAGCAATGAACTGCGCTTTGATGATCAGAAGGATGCCGAAGAGGTTTACCTGCACGCTCAGAAGGATTTGGTATCTGAGATTGAAAATGATGTGAAAACTACTATCAAAGGCAACAAGGAGGTCAATATCGAAAAGAAACTGACCACCACTGCCAAAGAAGAGATTTCCCATTCAGGTGAAAAATCCTATGCCATCGCCTGCAAGGAAAAATACTCCATGTCCACTGAAGCCGATTCTGAAACCACCGTCAAAGGCAAAGCAACACTGACAGTGGACAAGGACATCAGTGAGACCACCAAAGCCAACTATGCACTCAAGGCTGATAAGAATGTAACCGTTGACGGCGACAAGATCACCATCACCGGAAAGAGCAACATTACCCTAAAGGTAGGAAGCAGCAAGATCGAAATCACCTCATCAGGGATCACCATCAATGCAACCAACATTACCCTGAAGGGAACCACTACCAAGATCGACTCTACCAACTTGACAGAAAAGGGGTCAGCAAATGTCAAAGTGGAGGGAGCAAACATAACCGTCAAGGCGAATGCACAGGCTAAAATTTCGGGACTGACCGCAGAGATGAAAGCCTCCACCATGGCAACAGTGGAAGGAAACGCAATGCTTACACTCAAGGGTGGTTTAACAAGGATCAACTAATATGAAATTTAAGAAAATACCGGATAATACAATTGCAAACATTATAAAGAACTACCAACTGTCCGAAGAACTGGCACAGCAAATACAGCCTGATATGGCACCCGATGAGTTTCTGCAGCTTACGGCAGATCGTGAACTCTATACTGATGCAGTTGCCTTCATGGCTCATGCACTGCCGCTGCGCGAGAGTATTTACTGGGCATTTCTGACCGTCTCCTTCCTTAAGGATAAATTTACAGACGAGATAAGCGCCAGGATCCCCGGTACGGTAGAGGCCTGGTTTAAGAGTTCCGATGAGGCTAACCGCCGGATTTGCGGAGAGCTTGCAGATGCGCTGCAGCTAAAAAACGGTCCGGCATGGCTGGCAGAAGCGGTATTCTGGAGCGGCGGAAGTATCTTAAGCCCTAAAGATCCGGAGACCCAGCCGCCTGCCTTTCTGTATGCCAAGGCGGTATTCGGTGCGGTATGTCTGTCCATCAGTCTGGATGAGGAAGATCCTTCAGTGATTAAAGCCAATTTTAAAAAGGCTCTGAGGATCGCCTTCAATATTGCACAGGGCGGAGACGGCAAAATTTAAATTCGAAAGCTGTAACCGACAGACGGTTTATCCGTCATAACAATAAACAGGGAAATTAACTCAGCAAAAGGTTATTTAAGGAGTATCAAATGGGATTACCAGCAGCAAGAGCCACTGATATGCACGTATGTCCGATGCAGACACCGTGTGCGCCTACACCAATCCCACATGTAGGAGGACCGATCCTGCCGGGACCGGCCTCAACCGTACTGATCAGCTTTATGCCGGCAGCAGTGGTCGGGCAGAACTGTGTCTGTGTAGGTCCTCCGGATGTTATTGTCAAGGGAAGCGCCACAGTACTAATCTGCAATATGCCCGCAGCAAGAATGGGAGACAGTACCGCCCACGGAGGCTCAATTGTATCCGGTGCTCCGACTGTACTAATCGGCGGCTAAAAGTTTATTCTTTCTAAGAAAAAACTCCATCTCAAGTCCCTCTCTGCGGGGACTTTTTTTTATGAACATTTGTGCATAATGCAGATAGGCGGCAAAATCACTCCCTGGAACTGCATAATCCGTACGTCCGAAAGGGGAATATTCGTAACTGTGAAGCTCTGAATACACTGTGCCGGTTTTAAGTGCCGCTCCGAAATCGATCAGCCGGATCCCGCCGTTAGGTAGAACCAGTACATTTGATGGTTTGAAATCACCGTGGATGTAACCGCAGTCATGGCACCAGCACAGCGCATCATAGGAACGGATCATTGCCAACAGAGCCTCACGGCACCGTGACTCATCAAAGGATGAAAGTGCGCAGGATCCTTCATAGTATTTAAGAAACAGTCCTTCACTGCCTAGTTTAAGCGGCTCACCGATCAGCGGACCGCGGCAGGCGAGCATTGCCTTATATTCAGCCCTGAGCCTATCCGGACTTCTTTGCTTGATCACAAGAAGGCCATCAGGATCTTCCGCCAGATAGACGCCTGTTCTGCCGGCGGAAAGTTCCCTGATGATCCTGTATGAACCGATACTACCAGGCATCGAGATCAATTCGCTGGAACAGATTAACCGGTATGGTGCTGTCTTCCTGTCCCGTCACCTGTACGTCATATACAATAGAGCGGTTTTCATAGGTGAACGTCCATGACTGGTAGCCGTTTTTCAGGAAATCCTGGAAATCAGAGTACAGATTGTCTTTAAATACTTTCAGCAAACCCCACTGGCTCTCAAAGGTGGTGCCGTAACCGTAGTTGTTGGAACCGACAAAGCTCAGCTTTAGCGGATTTGGTCCGCTGGACGGCCACTGCAGTGAACACGGCAGTCTAGGACCCTGATCATAGGAACACTTGTTGCCGCTGCCGTCATCGAGTTCAAACTTCTTGACCGATGAACTCATCTTGCGCGGTACAATCTTAAGCTTCAGCGATGCCTGGGCCGGATTATCGTGATAGAACACCTTCTGAATCTCTTTAACTATGCTGACATTGTCATACAGAGAATAAGGAATATGGAAGGAGTCGCCATCGTCAAGCCCTGCCAGGTGGACACCGGTAGTATCCTCAACCATGAACGGAGTGATATAGGTTTTAACGAAGGTATCCCATACTCCGCCAATCATAAAGAAACGGTTGATATTCTCCAGCTTAACCTCCTGATCGGCCTCAAGCACAAACGGGAACTTATTGGCAAAATTAACCTGATAGAAGCTGGCAATACGGTTGTTCCACTGATCCTTGATATGCTGGGCAATACCGTTAAACACGGAATCTTTAACTGCAAAGCGAAGACTTGCCAGCAGTTCAGTAAACAGCAGAGGTGTATCTTCGGTGAAAAATTCCTCCACATCAAACAGATTGCTGATATTCTGAGTATTCTTGGAATAATAATCAAACAGTTGCTTGTTTCTAATCGCAGGAGACATGTCGGTAGCCTTGATCAGCTGAGCGGTGAAACCGAATTTCTGCATGAGAGCATTAATTGGAACCGCATCATCTGAACTATATTCAAGCTTACTGTTTACACCGACAAATTCATAGTAATCCAAGAATTCGGAAGCAATCACCGAGCCGTCAAGTTCATTATATCTGACCTTTTCATCCTTGCTTTCACCTTTTTTAGCATCGTCGCCAGTCTTGTCTTTATCCTTCTGAGCGGCATATGCATCAGTCAGATAAGTATTGTTTATCACGACCTTCAGGAACTGGAAAAGAACACTGCTCTTGCGGTTGGCAAGATTATCAAGAACTTCAGACAGATCAGAGAAAGTGTAAGTGCCTTTAACATTAATTTTCTGAATCATTTCAAGCCAGTAGTCAGAATACTCGTCATAGTAGAGATTCTGAACCTTATGGGCAAGTTCAGTTAAATTTTCATCGGACACATCGATGTTCGGCTTGATCAGCTTAAGATTTTTCAGCATTCTTCTGAGTTCTTCAGATCTTGGTGACAGATCGATTTCTAAAAAGCCTTCCTTCGTAAAGATATAAGGGACATTGTAACCGCTGTAACCCGGTTCAATTTCAAACAGGTTGTAGAAATCACTGCCGATCTTTTCAAGCACATTGACAGTTCCGCGCGGCTGATATTTGAGTTTTACCATACCCCAGAGCATATCCTCTACAGAAATGGAATCGATATAGCCGACAAAGAACCGTTGAAGCTCCTCGTCTTTGGATCTGAGATTCTTGTCATAATCAGAAGCCAGCAGATCATGATCCAGCTCCTTGACAATCGGTCCTAAATTGATATCAATGTACTCGTTACGCAGCACCTCAAGTGAGAAGTAATTTTCAAGATACTCTTCATCCAGAATAGACTTGTCAAAAAGCATCATATATGAACTTGCGCCGCTGAACAGCACATCATTGTTGTCTACCAGCTCCTGATAATAAAGATTATGGCGGATCAGATCTTCCATCTTGTTCAGCCATACCATCTGAAGCTGCTTAACATAGAAATTGCTAAAAATTTCCCTCATGCTGTGAAATTCCATAAACAAGGAATAAAACAGCGAATTCTGCGAATGAAGCTTATTATTCATCTGACGCAGACTATCCAGGGACATGATCAAATCATCCAACTGATTGTTAGTGGTTAAATCAATGGAAGAGATATCACTGTCATAATTCCGCAAAACCTGTTTTACCTCGCTGCGCAGAGATATATAGGACTGCCAGTTGGTATAGTACCACCATCCAATCATAGCCAGCAGACAGACCGATAACGAAATCTTGGCAATGTACCACATAATTTTGGACATCTGCTTCACATTGTTGACACCGGTAATGTTTCGGGCCGGCAGAATTGCATCATCAAACAGATTGCTGACAAAATATCTCTTTTTGTCATAGTGCAGATCCTCCGACTCCCCGTCAGTGCTGATGTCGTTCTTAGCGGCGATAAACTGCGTGAGCAGATCATATTTTTCCGCCCGCTGGTTCGGGATCACAAAATACATACCGCGAAGCCAAATACTCTTTTTCAGTTTATCCTCGTGGCACAAAGTCTTCAGGCAGTCCTTCATAATATTGAAGAACAGTGCCAGCTCATAAACAAAACTGAGTGCAGAGCGGGACTCCTCCTCGGAAAGATTCTTAAAGAACTTAACCGAGTTTTGACTGAAATACTCCACTAACTGCTTGGTTTTCTGATCGTAATCGGCAAAATCCAGATGATAACGATCTTTGTTTTTAAGATTAAATCCAAGCGGTTTATTCTGATTGAGCAGTTCGAAAATCTTGATGAAAGGAACAAAATCCCTGATCGAATCGGCATTAGTCAGCATAAGGAACACCGGAACGGTGGTGCCGGTCATGGAGTTGAAATCAAGCAACGCCTGGCGTACTTTGTTCATAGAAGTGTCATGGTAGTCCTTGTCTCCGGTCTGAACGAAAGAACATCCGAGAGTATAGATAATTCCGTTGCAAGGAAGCTGACTGCGGTACTGGCACAGCAGTCTAATCATCTCCTGCCATAACTCATTTTCAGCACCATAATCGCCAAACAGACGGTTGCCGATCTGCATTATCATGGCGGAATCATTATGCCAGAACTTCAAATAGGAATCGGATTCCTGGGTATTGGCAACTGAATGTCTGTGCAGCGCATCGGAATTTTCATCCAACACTGCTCTGAAACCATTCTGAGAAAGCAGAACATGCTCATCATTTTTTTCAGAACCGAGCATTATGAACAACGGCTTACGATATTTGGTAAAAGATCTTCCCAAACTTTTAACCGACAGGCGGAACAGCTGGTTTATGATATTTTTTTCCTGTTTGAGCAACAATTCCTGTTCAGATTCCTTGTGTTTGTTTCTTTTCAGAAATTTGACCAGCGTATAAATGCCGAAGGCAACCAGCAGGAAAACCAGTACTCCGAAAATTGTCCACAGAATCCAGCGTTTGTCGGGATCTGCGTATAACGCACCCACCAGAGACAGCACTGTCGAAATGATAAAGAATGCGACGATTATTTTTATTTTTAAACTACCCATTTCTACTTACTCTTGCTCTCTGCGGTTTTATTAAGATCACTCTTTGCGGCTTTCCCAGAGGTTTCATAGGTACCGCTCTCAACTTTCTGAGAAAGAGTGAGCTCCTCTTTCCCGCCTTTACCTGAACTATTAGTTTTCCGGTCTGAGTTATTCATTGAATTTCCTTTCTCTCTACCGGTTTTATTCTGCGAATCAGCTTTACTGTTTCCTCCGGTATTCTTATTCACAGGGGAATTCTGCATGCTTCCTGATGAACTGTTCCGGTTGTTTGAGGTATTCTGTTTTCCAGAGCTCTTCGCACTCTCATTACCGGAATTCTTTTTATTTGAGGCATCATTCTTACCGGATTTTGCTGAAGCGCCACTGTCATTTTTACCAGAACCTTGTGAACTGTTGGTTCTGGTGCCGTTGTCAGTTCCCTTTGAGCCTAGTACAAGCTGCTCAGTTGTTCGACGGTTGCCAAGGTTTCCTTGAGCACCGCTGTTTTTGTAGTTGCGATGACTGTTATGACCTCTTCCTCGGGAATTTTTGCCGCTGTTAGGGGATGACACCTTGTAATCAACCTGTGAACTCTGGATCGATTTGAAAGTTGACACGTCTTTATCGCTGATTTTCTTGTTAATCATTTGTGTCAATTCATAAACAGTGTCATTGGTAAACATGAACCTGAACTGCTTAACTACGAGAATTACAGATAAAATCACCGACATATAGAGCAGTATGAACTTAAAACTCAAACCAACAAACGGAGCCACCCTGGTGGTGTTTGCCTCATCCTTCGGCAGGTAGAGATTGTTGTCGTGATCATAATGTTCAATCAGCGAATAAACATAGGTTTTGATTTCATAAAGTTCATTCTGATCGGTCTCTGAATACTTACCCTTGAAACCAAGCATAAGCAATACATACACCAGTTTAATGAAATCAATCAAAAGCTTAGGTTGCTGACATGCCTTGTCGAGCAGTACAAAGAAAATTTCACCGCCGTTGCGCTGGGTAAACATTGAAGACAGCAGCGAATGATTCACCCAACCCTTGGAATTTCCCCATTCAGTGTGGGCAATTGCCTCATCCAGGGCCGCACACAGCACATAAACGGTCTTTTCAATAACACTCGGATGGTAATCGAGTGCAATAGACTTGATCTTGAAATCACGTAGCAGATCCAGCACCTGCAGACGGAAATAGTTCAGATCATATGGAGCCGACTGACGGGGAATACTCAGCAGGATACTGAGGATTGGATCCGCCAGGGTAAGCAGCTGGTTATTATGAAAGGCTATCTCCGCAGGAATGCGGAAGCCGTCAATATCCCGCAGCTCACTCATCACGTGGGACTGTTCACCGGTTTTCTCACCGTGGATATCATGCTCTACAGTGGTTCTGTTAAACTCGAGCGTAGGGGCTTCATCAAAAATATTAGCCACTTTTTCACCTTTTTTTAGCCGGTCATGCGGTTTCAACATGCCGTTAATGTTCAGTTATCGGTATTCACTACTTGATGACATTAAGTTCGACCGTCAGATCGCTGAAACGATCATCAATGTGTAGTGCTATAGGTTCGTCATTGTTGACAATGTTCTGCCATAACTCTGATCTGGTGTCGATTTCAAAATATGCGGCGTTGTTCTTTGACTTAAGTTCAGAAGGAGCCACCGACAGATTTCTCATCGGTACACCGGAAAGAGCATTTATAACAATATTAGCAATTTCAGAGTTGCCTGCCAGTTTGCAGGATTTAGGGAAATCTGAAACCAGGGAAGCCGCACTGAAGGTAGGAGAAGATACCACCAGAACAAAACTTGAATCGCGGTACAATGAGCGATCCATAACCATGGCGCGCAGCAGATGACGGGAGGCATACAAGCTGGTATCCCACGGCAGATAGGTCACATTGTCTGACTGTACTTCACGCAGACACTCATGGATCAGAGAAAACAGTTTGGAGAACATGCCGTACAGTTCGTTGAAATTCCACATCTGCATCTCCGGCATAATCTTGCCCTCAAGGCCGTACATGCTGCCCAGCATGGAAATACAGCGGAAATAGAAATCCTTCGGAGAAATTTTCAAATATTCATTCTGGGAGTACTCACGCCATACCGGAACCCACTCGCCCAGGGCTGACATCCACATGTAGTCGCGGATCATGCTCTGATAGCTTTTATTATTGTTTGAATTGTTCATTCTGGAAGAAATCTGATAAATTCTTCCTTGCAGCTTGTCGTAAATTAAATTGATATTGTCCTGCATGTAACCGGAAATTTTGACATCAAGACACTGGGGAACAAATGCCTTGTTCAGCACCACCGATGCACCTGATACATATTCACTGATCTCAGCCACCGGGATCACCAAATAGTTTTCCGGAATCTTACTTCCAAGTTTCAGCGATATGTTCAAATTGGCCATCTGCATTTTTACCGGTTCGCTGTTCATTTCGGTATTGTCATAGATATCGGCATCATAGGATTTGTACCTGGTATTAACATGCTCACCGAACTGCACCGCCAGCGTTCCGTCCTTGTAAACCGGCAGAGCCAGATAGATCACGTCTCGACTTGAGCCCTCAGGAATATCAATAACCAGTTCATGTTCCAACATAAACGGAGTTCCGTCCTTGAATACACCCTTAGCTTTTTTTATGCCGAATTTACCAAGGCTGAGCAGAGAGTCGTCAATCTCCAGTTCGCTGAGACCAAAAATACCATCATGGAAATATTCAGACTGAAGCTCCTTAGTGAAATTCTCAAGATAAATCTCGGATCTCTGCATGTGTTGCGGAGTAAGCAACATTCCCTCAGACCATACCACCTTTGAATTTGCCATATTAATTCTCCTTGAGCTTCAATTCCATTTTAAGACCGGTTATGTTTAGATCCAGCTCTATTGTATCACCCTTATTTTTTATTGGAATGATAGCCTTGGCATTGGAATTGTCATATTTGGAAAACCCTGCCAGCACCGCAATATGAGTAGTTTTATCATTCAGCAGCGGATCAGCGGTTGTTTGTGAATTAGGAAGCACCGAATTGACCGTGGTATTAGCAACCAAAGAAGCATTAAGGACCTCAGCAGTTCTGGTATACAGATCGATAAACTGGCCCTGATTAAATAATTCAGGATTATTAAGCTGCAACAGTTGCAGGGTCACAGCCGTGGCCTCATTGTCTATATTCGGATTAACCGTTGCATCGGTGGTAATATGACAAATGACTTTGGCAGGATCCTTCTCAAACCACGACGCAATTGTTGAGCATCCGCAGGAAATCATACTGATAAGGACACACGCTCCAACCAGAGAGCTTTTTTTGAATTTTTCTGAAAACATCATTTACCTTAACTTTACTTTACATTCCCATCAGCAAACAGCTGCGTTATCCGAAACTAACGGCAACCGCGGTCTGCTACATTTTATTCTTGTTTCTTACTATATCAAGAGCTTCCCTGAAATACATAATGAATTTATTTTGCCACTCATTGTTGCTACGGTTCATGGCAAAAAATTCCTTGTAGCTGTTCCAATATTTTGGTTTGAGAAAAAACAGTCTGCTGTGATTGAACACACTGCAGATATCCTCAAAATGTGACGGTTCAATCTCCTCAAGGAATCTGTTGAGAGCCATCGTCAGCGCCTCCTCCATGTTCTGCTGCAACTTACGCATGGCAATATTCATGCTGATATATCCTCCGCTAAATTCTGAAATATCACCGAGCGGGGTATCAATCAGCTCATTGGAACTGTTAAACGGATTGCCGCCGAACATATTTCTCCGATCCATATTCATGGTGGCGGAAGCAGAGGGCTTCACCACGTTGTCGTTCGTGGAGGTATCGGCAAAAGGATCGGGTGAAATGGTATAGGCCATCTCATCATCGAGAATGTTATCCTTCGGATCTAATTTCACCGATTTGTTCATACTGCGGGTATAGTCATAGGAGTTGGCAGTGATATATAAATCCTTTTCGTTCTGATCAGTCTGTTCAAAAGGATCACCTGCAAAAGGATCCGGGAAATCAAAACATTTTTTAGCAGTTCCTTCCGCCTGGACCGACGACGGCGATGCAGCTGCCGCAGACGCAGCAAAAGGATCAAAGACCTCTTCCTGCGGTTGAGACTGTGGCTTTGCTTGCTCACGCTGTACTTTTGCCGACGGTTCATCGATAGAAACCAGTAAGGTATAGCCTCCGATGGTAAGTATATCACCATCGTTGAGACCGACACTCTTGTTTCTGCCCAGCGGAGCCGAAGAACGGTTTAAAAACAGTCCGTTGGTGCTCAGATCAGTTATCCTGTAGCCGGATTCTCCGAGAGTAATCTGTGCATGTGTTCCGGATACAATTCTGCGACTGTCATTCAAAACCATGGTTGAATTGGTCTTACGGCCGATGGTTCCTCCTTCAGCAGGAAGAACCATATTCCATCTGGTAACTGTTTCTCCTCTAGGAGAATCGATTATTTTCAATGATAAAGCCATATACAACTCTTTCTCAAAATTATTTCACGCACTGCTGGTGGGCAGCATTGAAACGCTGCATGAACTTAGGATACCGAGAGGTAATTTTTTTACTGATGTAATAACCGCACGGCATTTCGAACAGGAAATGTTTGATAAATTTCTGTCCGTGCTCCTTCTCATATTTTTCTATAAGTTCTAGTTCTGTAACCATTGCCTGACTGTCGCCACTAATGATAGATTTTACCATTTCATCCAGAGTGTTAACAAATTTAAATCCCTTAAATCCGGTCAATCTGATTGTACTTTCCTCGGCCGAAACACCGATAACCGATACAGAATATCCGCGTTTGTTGAATATTTTAAAAATCTGACGGTAGTCCGACGGAAGTTTAATTGACCTATGGAACTTGGGATTCATAACCAGTACAAACCGGTGAATATGATTGGACGGCGAAAAATCCGCGTAGGAGTCTCTCAATTCGCTTTTGATGGTGGATGCCATAATGTCAAGTATGCCGCTTTTCAGATAATTCTGCCCTCTTGACCAGTCAACCATGAAGGTCTTCATTTTAATCCCCATCTTTTCTGTTATACAGTGCATTCTGTCAACAAATATTCCGCTGATCGCTCCGTTTTCATCATACACAACATCACCGTGGTAGAAAAACACCGACACCTCAGATGGCAATTCTCTTAGTTTTACCTGATCTCCACTACGGTGTTGATCATTCGAATCAGAATTTTTCCGAGGAGAAACAAGGGACGAACGATCTGCATCTTCATGCACCAGTGCATCATCTCGCTCATAGCCGGCCGAACCGCCGGTAACAGTGCCAACAGCAATCAGCAATACACCGGCAAGTACCCTGGCCAGCACCTTTAAAGAACGACTTTCCGCTATTTTACAAAATACATTTGAAGATAGTAATTTGTCAGACAAATAAAATTCCTTACAAGTTAAAAAAGAATGAGGGATCTTTTGCAGAAATGCAGGTCCCTCATTCTACTGTTATTCAACAGTCATATATCAGTTGGAAAATACCTCTATTCTATGTTGATAGTAAACTCGTTATCCACACAGTCAATGGTAACCTTCGTAACTGACAGACCCTCACTAAGACGCATAATACAACTATTAGCCAGATTAGGCATTATTGTTCTATTAATAATTTGCTCTATCGCACGTCCTCCGGTCTCAGGTGATGTATTTCTAGCTACAAGAGCAGGTATTACCGCATCGCTGCAACAGAATTCTGCACCGTAACGATCTTCAATGCGTTTCTTGATTCTGTTAAGAGAAATCTTCGCAATCTTACCCAGTTCCTCATCATTGAGCGGATAATACGGAATTACCGTGGTTCTTCCGAGGAAGGCAGGCTTGAAGTATTTCTGCAGTGCCGGAGTGATGATCTTGGTCAACTCCCTGATATCTGGTCGGCCATCGCGGCAGGCATCACAAACAGCCATATCACCGGCATTGGAAGTCATGATGATAATGGTGTTCTTGAAATCTACCACACGACCCTCACTGTCGCTAATAGACCCCTTGTCGAAGATCTGATAAAAAATATCATGAACGCCTGGATGAGCCTTTTCCATTTCATCAAGCAGCAGCACACTATAAGGATTTCTTCTTACAGCTTCGGTTAGCACACCACCCTTGCCGTAGCCGACATAACCTGCCGGAGAGCCCAGCAGCATGGAAACCTTGTGCTCCTCCTTGAACTCGGTCATGTTGATGGTGATCAGATTCTTTTCACCGCCGTAGAGCAGATCGGTCAGAGCCAGCGCTGTTTCGGTTTTTCCCACACCGCTGGTACCGCACATCAGGAACACTCCCAGCGGTTTGCGCGGATCGGTAAGACCGGCACGGGAGGTTCTGATTGCCTGTGCAATTTCTTTAATCGGAGTAACCTGTCCGATAACACGCTCGCCGATCAGCTCCTCAAGTTTCATCAATCTGCCGATTTCATCCTTAACCATGTTTCCAACCGGAATTCCGGTCCACAGGGAAATTACCGCGGCAATGGCATCGTAACCCACACTTGCAAGAACCAACGGAACCTCGCCCTGAATTTCGTGAAGTTGGTCGATCAAAGAATCAAGTTCCTGCTTTTCAGGAAGAGACTTAATATTCTCGCCGGCCTCGAATTTGTCATTAAGGATCTGCTGCAGTTCTACAATTTTTGCTACAACCTCCTTTTCAGCTTTCCAGTCCTGCTCGAGTTTATCAGCAGCAGCCGTCTTTTCCGCAATAGTGTTTTTAAGCTCTTCAATGCGTTCAGACTTGTCAGACCACACCGCATCCTCGTAGTTCATGGCAGCAAGTTCCTTCTCCAGACAGCGGATCTCCTCTCTTAAGGTATCGAGCTTCTGCGGAGTTGTACTCTGACTCAGACCGATACGGGAGCACGCTGTATCCAGAAGTGAAATAGCCTTGTCTGGAAGTTTTCTTTCAGGAAGATAACGGATTGACAGTTTAACTGCAGCTTCAACTGCCTCCTGCTTGATTTTAACCCGATGATGCTTTTCAAGGTTCTCCTTGATTCCGCTGAGCATTTCAACAGCAGTCTGGGCATCCGGTTCGTTTACCGCAACCAGCTGGAATCTTCTGGTCAAAGCTGCATCGGCTTCAAAATACTGTTTGTATTCAGCCCAGGTGGTGGCAGCGATAGATCTGATTTCACCTCTGGCAAGAGCCGGTTTGAGAATATTTGCCGCATCGTTCTGTCCTGCCGCACCGCCGGCACCGATCAGGGTATGCGCCTCATCGATAAACATGATTACCGGTTTAGGTGAATTCTTTATTTCAGTCAGTACATCCTTCAAGCGGTTTTCAAATTCGCCCTTGATGCTGGCTCCTGCCTGCAGAGCTGAAAGATCCAGACTGTAAAGCTCTACATTCTTGAGCTGTTCCGGAACATTTCCTTTAACAATCTCCTGAGCCAGACCTTCAACAATCGCGGTTTTACCCACTCCCGGATCTCCTACCAGGATCGGGCTGTTCTGGCGGCGGCGGCACAGAATATCAATAGCCTTTCTGATTTCAGGCAGACGGCCGGTCACCGGATCAAGTTTGCCGTTTCTGGCTGCTTCAGTCATATTGCTGGCATACTTGTTAAGAGCTCCGGATCCTTCAGGAGCTGCACCATCAGCCGCTGCAGCACCACCCACCGCCTGGGCCAGTGAAGGTGTTTTTACCGCATTGACTGCTGACTTCAGCGCGGTTTCAGACAGCTCGGACACCCAGTTGAGCAGACATCCGCCGTAGGCGGCCTGCTTTACTCTGTCCTTGAGCACCAGCAGCAGATGCAGTTCGTTGATCTGTCCCTGGGATGAATTCAGAGAGGCAATCAGCCATGCATCCTTGAGCATTTCAACCAGGGAAGGTGACAGATTTGGAGCCTGGGTGTTTCCCTTCGGGAAAGTGTTAATTTCGCGGGTAACCCTCTCAATCAGAGCTTCTCTTGAAACCTTGCCCTGGGGGATAACCTGGTGCCACAGGGATTCTCTTTCCATCAGACACTGAAGAAACAGATGGTCAGGTTCAATGGAGAAATTGGTATTTCTGAAGGTCTCCCCTGCTGCCTTCTCTATATATTCCTTAAGATTCGGAGAAACTCTTCCGATCAGACTTCTTAGTTCGACATTAATCATAGTTCAGCTTCCTTTTTTACTCTGCAGTCTGTTCCGTTGCCGGAAAACAGACCTGGTTTTAAAATCCGTCCGGGTCTGAAACGGCGCTCATGCCTGATTTCAGAGCCGTATATGACTGAATATACATTCTATTTCATGGCCGCTATAGGAATTTTTATAAATCCCGTTGATTTTTTTGAACGAATGCAAATATTTCTACCCAGTACAAATGTTGTATTTCTGCTTGACAGAACTGTCCGCGGCAGATAATTAACATCAGCAACTACAAACAGCCGGTAGGCAAATCTGTTTTTCAAATAATAGGAAATCAGTTCCTGCACTGCATTAAGCAGATTGTGTCTGTCAAATACATATTTGTATTCATCATAAGTTTTGACATTGATGAATACATCGACCTGCTGTCCGTAAATCGGAATACGGCGACCAAGCTGAGTATTAATCCCCAGCACATTTGTTCCCTCATGCCTGCTGATTTTGGTATATACCGAGGAAGACATCAACCTCATCTGTACCGGCGAATATTTGGCGGTAAATTCCAGTTGGAAGTAATCCGTCAGAATGTTGATCAGGCAATCTATATTGGTGGAGGCACTGTTAAGAACAGGCGAATATTTAATCAGCGAGCGCTTATCCAGATGCCTGAACTCACTTTTCAGACTAATTCCCATCAGGGTTGTCAGCAAATCACTGATCTTGAAGGTGCTCTTTCTTTTCGCAAAGGACTCCTCCTCCTTCTGGCGCAGCAGATTGTACTTGGAGGATGCGGCAAGATTCAATGTGTAATAGCGGTTCTCGAAAATCTGCAAAAATTCCATTCCGGCGCGGTCGGAGGAATTTACACTGGCAGAGACGGCCATGCTGAGCATACGGGGAAGAGTTCCTTTGGTTCCGAACAGTCCGTCGGTACTGCAGGAGATTTCAAAGCCGCCGCTGACAGAAGTGATGCTTCTTATGCTTCTCGGATAGTATGAATTGGACATCGGACCGATAAAACTTACTGACAGATCCTCGCCCATCAGTTCGCGGTAATGCTTAATAATCTGACAGACAGCAAGTACATCCGCATCACCGACCTTGTTGCTTCTAATCCTTGTGATATTGTTCATTGGAGCTATGCATCCTGACATCCCATCCTCCTCGGAAAGGTCACATAAGGCTCATCACTGCCCTCCAGCATGACAGAAAGCTGGACAAAACTGTTAAAAGAAACAAAAAGAGAAAAAAACTTATTAAGGAATTCTGCAAATACATATATTCCGTCACTCAATTCGTGAGGATTCAGCGTCACCACAATTCTGGCACCGCAGGCATAGTAGCTCTTTCCGGAAATACGGATCGGCTCCACCGCCGAACTGTACTGTATATGCTTCATTGCATCGATATAGATATCGTTCTGCCGCGAACCGTTGCGGTTATATAGCTTGAACAGACACTTAAGCTGCAGCAGCAGTTCATCATAGCTGACAGCAAACAGATAATTAAGTTTAAGATGAGCCAGAATATCCCAATTGTCAGATTTTTCCTCACGCGGGTTAATCTGCACAGACGGGCGGCGCAGAAATTTCAAACTGCCGGGAATATTCATTGCCTTCATCGGCGAAATGGCGACATCTGCAAAATTGATCCCATTCACTCTGTACCCGTCAGTAACCATCACTTCCGCCACCATGTCACAGCTGTCATGCACTGCTACATTATGTGACAGATCAACAAAGGAAACCTTCCCTTCAATGAAGCCGTCGTTGTTCTCGGTTCTCAGCATCCAGCGTTTGGTTGAACCTGAAAAATCAAACTTTTCATCATACAGTTCCAGTACCGCCTTTTTAACTGAATCACGGGTGGCATAAATTTTTTCAACGGAGTATAGAGATCTCCTGGTTCGGTTGTCACTGATAATCAGCGGGTATGCATCCTTCATGAAATTAATTTCGATCGGATCTGTAAATTCACGGTACAGATTAATGACCGGAACAGTATAAAGATTAAAATGCTCCTTCTGAATCAGATGAAGAACCTCGGAGCGGCTCTCCTTCAGATAAAGCTTGACCTTGCAGGTACCGCCGTTAAGATGCTCAAGGATCGAGGATAAATCAAAGCGGAACATACAGAACACATCCTGAAACATGAAAAATTCACTCAGCAGTCTCAGACCGGGAAAAGTGTTTTTAGAATACGGGATCACCGTTGAATCAAGTTCAAAGTTCGGATTGTAGAGAGCCTTGGAGCCAAGATGGAATACCTGTCCGGAGCATTCTACATAGATATCCAGCAGATTAATTCTGATTTCATCATAAATTCTCATGGCGAGATTTCCGCTGGAGCGGATATGCAGATCAATTTTATTTACCCCGATGTCCCGTAAAGTCTGGCTGGCATCGGTTGAATTGAACACAAATTCCAGCATGGTATTGGCCTTGGGCAGATCTACGATGTTGCTTTCATCAAAAGGGGCATTGTAGATATTTACATTCTGCAGTTGCATCGGATAGATTTCAAGATCCCGGGTAGTACTGAAAAAGCAGTGTTCACCGCCTTTCTCTCCTACTTCGAACAGTGAATTGCGCGGAATTACCGCCTTGGCGTTGGCATCGTTGTTAACGTCCACTTTGAAAAGTGAATATGCCGGAACAGGTTTGAGATAATCAGGATAGATAACCCGCAGCAAACTCTCGGTAAAATCTGAAAAATCGTCGTCAAGCCTTTTCTGGATCCTTGAATTGAGCAGACAGACACTTTCCACCAGGCGGGCAATCTCCGGATCATCCACACTGTCATCGCTGATACCGAGAGCGCTGGCAACTTCCGGATATTTTTTGGCAAATGAGGATGACTTTTCTCTGAAGTAAGATAATTCCTCTTCAAAATAAAACAAATCACTATTAGACAAAATTAATCTTCCTTACATTAAAAACACTGGCTCCGAAATCAAGATAGGAATCAAGCTGAAGATTGTCTTCAACCCCGTCGAAAACAATGGTCCCGTAGATCCGGAATTCCAGTATATTTGAATTCTGTTCATCTGATGTTTGCTGCAGTGTTACATTCTGCAGACGCGGCTCAAATTTAGCAATCAGTTCAAGTATTTCTTCGAAAAGGAACTTTCCGTTGTACTTTTTCTGAAATCTGGTGTTGTTTCTGATCCCGCACTCAACTATCGTTCCTTTCAGGTTGTCGAAGTTTTCAAGATTTTCAAAAAAGATCGGAGCGCGGGAAGAAATGATCCCTGACAGGTTTTCAATTATATCATTGCGCAGATCATCAATATCCCTGCTCTTTTTTCCTTTGAAACGGGTCAACAAACTCATGAGTTGCCTCCTCCCTTATGACTTCTTACGGTGGTGGTCAGAAGAATTGATGCAGTGGAAATATCGTACTGGTACTGCGGCTCGATTTTCAGATCGCAGTCATAGATCGTACTGTCATCCGGACGTTCCTTGACCGTAATCTCGAAAGACTTAAGCGGATAGCGTGCCACAACAGAATCATCGGAGAAACTGGTATTCATTACATATTTGCTAATCCAGCCGGACAGGAAGTCTCTGCATTCATCCGCAGTATCATAACTACCGATCTTGTCTCGGAGCAGAACTTTAAGATAATGACTGAAACGACAGGCCATCAGAGTAGTCTGGAGCATGTTGACGATGCGATCCCTCTCAGTTTCTGATTTAATCACCATTGAATTGCTGAAAAATCCGTAATAGCCGGTAAGATAGATATTAGTCAATACCGTCAGCCCCATATCCGCCCAGGTATTGTCTTCCTCGACGCACAGACTGAGTTTAGGAATAACCCTGCGGTTCTGCGGCAGAACCACAATGGCTCCGGATTTGGCAGTTTCATCGTAAGCCCGCAGGAAACCGAACCAGCTCACTCTGGCAAATTCCCTGATTACGTTGATTAAAAGCAGATAAATCGCATTGCCCCACAGTCCGGTAAAACTGCTGTCGCAGCTTTCGTTGAAAATGAATGATGATTTGTAGTAGACGTATGGATCCCGCACCAGATAATCAGGAAGAACAATACTGAGAAAACGAGAGGAAGGATTATGGCGCAAATTCTGCCATGGTCTGAAATCATCGCTGTCAATAATACGCATCAGTTTCTGCTGATCCTGCAAAATTGCCTCCGGATTGTCACCGAAGAAGAATTCGTCGATCCCAACAACGATGGGACACAGGCATGCCTCCCCAAGTTCACCCAGCAGCTGCGCCGTGTATATATCGTCAAAATCATTAAGATCATCACGGTAAATATTGGTATTTCCGTCCAGGCTGATCCGGTGAGACACTCCGATCAATCCGAAAGGCAAACCGCCGGCAGTATTAAGTTCCCTTGAATAAATCTTGTGAAACAGGGATGTTCTGCGGATATCATACGACAGATTGAGATCGTTGGAAATTTCCTGCCATGAGATATCGAGGATCCTGACCTTAATTCTCCCCGCCGGATATTCAGTAAACACCACATCGTTCAAACTCTTCCAGTCCGACTCGAGCGCTTTGAATTTTTCATGATGCATGATAACTGAAAGCTGCCTGCTGATCTCCTGATCCAGGGTCGCAATCAAATCGGTTATTTCTGCAACAATTTCATCATAGCTTCTGCCCATGAGGATCCCCGAAGTTACAGTCCATACGCAGATGTAGCACCGCGTTCACTGTAGCATAAAAAACACAGCTGCAGATCATGCGCTTGGGCTGATCTGCAGTTTAAAATTCATAACATATTATTCCGCATAAAAAGAACGGAAAATATCAAGCCGGGATCCCGGTAAAACATAACAGTTTTTTCAGGATCCCCTAAAAGGGGCAGATCTAAGTCTGCCCAGCAACGGCAAATTAGCCTGGAATATTGGCTACCATGCGCAAAGAGGTGGAAAGTTCCTCCATCTGGAGCCACGGTTTCAGATATGCAACAGCTGCATATGAACCAGGTTTGCCCGGCTGTTCAACCACCTGGATGCTTGCTTCAGCCAGCGGATATTTAGCCTTGGCCTCGTTGCCGATAGCATTCGGATTAACATATTGTGAAATCCAATCATTCATAGCACCCTGAATTTCACCGGCATCCTTGCTTGAACCAATCCAGTCACGGCCCATTACCTTCAGATAGTGCGCAATACGGCTGCTGGCCATTGTATATGGAATTCTAGCAGAAATCGCAGCGTTTGAAGTAGCAGCAGGATCTGTATAGGTCTTAGGTTTATGAGTTGACTGACCTCCTAAGAATACTGCATAGTTGGTGTTCTTATAGTGAACCAGCGGCAGGAAGCCCAGGTCACTCAGTTCCTTTTCACGTTCATCGGTGATATTTACTTCAGCAGGGCATTCCTGCAGTAAATCGCCTGAATCAGACTTGTAGGTGAAATTCGGAAGATTTTCAACCTTACCGCCGTTTTCAGCACCGCGAATTGCAGTGCACCAACCGGTTTCACTGAAAGCCTTGGTCAACAACAGACCGTATTCATAAGCAGCATTGCTCCATACGAACTGATCATCGCTTTCAACCTTCTGAGTACCGTCGGCACGCAGTGGAAGCTCTTCGAATTCAAAGCTCTTTACAGGAACTGTATCGTTACCATATGGCAATCTTGCCAGAGTTCTAGGCATGGTCAGACATACATATCTTGATTCATCACTGGCTCTGAATGAGTTCCATGCGGCATATGCTGGTGAATCAAAACCGGCTGCAACAGGTTTACCTTCTGAGAATTGCTTGAATGACTTGTAGTCAAACATTGAAGCATTGGTTGCAGCAATAAACGGAGCGTGGGCAGCAGATGCAACTTCACCGATATAACGCAGCAGAGAAACATCTTCGTCGCCGTAACCAAATTCATAGTCACCAATCAGAACACCATACGGAGCACCGCCGGCTGTACCGAATTCTTCCTGATAGATAGAGTTGAACAGATGGCTTCTGTCGATTGCAGGAGCGTTTTCAAACTGATCAATCAGCTCATCCTTGGTATAGTCACACATTTTAATCTTAAGACTTGGACCCAGTTCACTGTTCTTAACCAATTTCTGCAAACCAAGCCATGAACCTTCAAGTTTCTGGAATTTTTCATTGTGCATTACTGCGGTCAGCTGAGCCGAAATTTTCTTATCAATCTCACTGATTGCCTTTTCAATGGTAGAGGTGAGATTTTTGTCCCAGGTAATAGTTCCGCTCAATGCCTGACTGGTTAAACTTGCCAGAAGATCCTTGGTCTGATCCACCGGAGTCTGTGTTGTTGCTTCAAGAACTCGATCCAGAAAACTAACTGAACCTTCGGCAGCTTGCGCTGCTGATGCTTGTTGTAATGCTTCTTCTGCCATTATTTATTCTCTCCATCTAATCCTAATTCTTTTGCTAAGCTGGCAACATTGTCAGTATTTTCAAGAACTTCCTTAAGAAGTTTCTCAAGATCGCGTGAGCGGTCTGCCTTGCTTAAAAGGATCTTCAATTTCTGTCTTGTTTCCATTAATTTTTTCAGTGGTTCAACCTGATTTACTACATTTTCTGGTTTGAAGTCATCCATGGAATTGAACTTCAGATTAACCTCAAACTGATCACCTGAATCTGCCAATGTATTGTCAACCTTATAGGTTAATTCAGGAGAAAGATCACTCATTACCTGGTCAAAATTATCTTTGTCGATCCCTACAAATTCACGATCTTCAACTTCAACCTTCTGATCATCAGGTTTATCCCCGGTAAAAGATCCCATAACACCTACTACAAACGGCAGTTCCTTAGTTTCGGTTGCGCCGTTGGTTTCAACATCATAGGTAATACTTACTCTGTTTTTACTAATTCTTTTGTGTTGAGCATTCATTGCCATAAAACACCTTCCTGCCTTTATTAAAAAATTTAACTAATTGTCCTAAAATCCTTTAAATTTCTTCAACGAAGAAACTAATCTAAAACTTTATTACCAGTTGATTGCCGGTCCTGAATTCTCTTTCTTCTGCTGCGCACTTTGGGATGAGGCATTGTTGGAAGCGCCGGACTGTGCACCGCCTGAACTCAGGTAATCACTGTTAAACGTGCCGCCCTCTTGTAAACCTGCTATAGTGAAAATACGGTTTTTAGTATCTGCCTGATCGCTGATCAATTCATTAAGAAGTTCCGGAAGAGACAGATGCCCCCATCTTATTGCTTTTTCAATCAGATATGACACAGGACTGTGAGGCTCGGTACTCCTAAAATACTTAGCTATATTGGCTAGTTCTTCAAACACCTGCTCCCTAGTAACCTCGCTATTTTTTGAAAGCAGTTCGAAGGACAGAGAGTTATTAACCACTCCGGCAGTCTGAACTGCGACCGTTTGCACTGCTGCAGTCTGTGGTTCAGCGGGAGATGAGGCATTATTATCCTGCACCGGTTCCTCCGCTGTTTGCTCTTTTTTGTCCTCAATACTGAAGCCAGTGAGAAAACCGACAGATTTAAGAATTCTGTCAAGATGATTGATAATGAACATGAAATTCGGAGTCTGAATTCCTGACGGCTGACACTTTGAACCGAGCAGAACATAGATGTCATTGCACAATGTTTTGCACTGTTTGAGTGTCTCAATAGTAGTCTTATATTTGTCAGCGTTGGCTGAAACATCCTTTTTCAGATCTTCTCTGAGTTTCGGACATTCTCCTTTCATTTCAGCGCTCTGGTACGTGAAATAGGATACATTACCCAACAAACGAACCTGAGACATTGGAGCATAAAGAATACTGTCGTTTTCACCAACCCCCACCATCTGAGAAAAAGCGGCCATCTTGAAATCCAGAGATTCTCTGAGTTTTCCTGCCTCGTCCTGCGCCTTGATGCTTGCCTCAGGAATAACAGGATTGAGTTCATCAAAATGTTCTGTCAGTAACGTGTTGAGCAGATCCAAAGTATTTTTGAATCCAATGAGCGTATCATCAAGATACAGCTGAGAAACCATCAACCAGGAAAGAAGCTCTATATCCTTGGTCTGTTTCTGGAATGTTTCACAAAGCTGATCAGAAAGTCTTTTCCAGCTATTGATATTGTTTTCATTAAGTTCGTCCAGTTCGCTTTCATCAGGAGTCTGGAGAAGCTTTCTTGCAGCACTGTTCGCCTCATTATATACATTTCTCAGAGCTCTGAAAGCCTGACGATCTAATTTGATATAAGTACCGCAGTACTGCTGCTCATTAACCGGTTCCTTTAATTTTTGTAAAACTTTATCATTAACTATCATTTAAATGCCCAGATTCTTTTCTTTATCTTTTGTTATAAACCAGCGTATGTAGCTTTGTAGTAAAAATCGATTACTAATAATTATATTAGTCCATCTGTAATAAATATGTGAACGATATCAATTAAACACCTAGAAACAATACTGCAGGTAAAATTTTTTGCGCGAATCACAAGTATAACCGAAAACATAGTAAAAAAAAACTTATCGGTAAACTTAACAACTGTTTGCATCTCACATATCAGTTACACAGATATAACGAACAACATCCGGATTGGTTACAGATAACTAAAAAAAATTCATAGCTATGAAATAAATTTTTTGTAATTGGTCGGAAATGATTTTTTATCCCCTTTTTTCATGATGTAAATATGGCAAAAATATTTGTTGATTTACATCACACTCCTATGCAATTTTGTTTTTTTACCTTCAAAAAAATTTTTTCTATAATCGATTTTAAGGATCGTTTCGATTCATCTGAGCCACTTGATTTTTGCGGTGACCTTTTTGACCCCAAATGCAAAAGGTGTGCTTATAGCGATCCAGAACGAAGATTCTCAACGTATTTTTCTTGTGTCTACAAGCCTCTTCAAAGGGCGAAAAATTCGATATGTTATAATATTCATAGTACCTAGAAGGTGTCTATGAAAACCGAAGAAGCAAAGAAAAACATACAGGAAACCCTCTCAAAGTTGGAATCTTTTAATCGTGATTCCGACCCTGTTTTTTCGTCTCTGCTTCAGGTTCTATCCAGTTTAATTATCGTGATTATTTCTGCGTTCGAAACACTTCAAACATCATTCAATCAACTTCAAACATCATTTAATCAACTTCAGAAAAATCATTCGGAGTTAAACAAATCATTTAAGCAGTTGACCAAAATAAATCAAAAGTTGGAAAAACAACTGGCCGAGAAAAATTTTACAACCAAGTCACTAAGTGCCAAAGCATACGGCAACAGTAAAAACGAAAGAAACACTTCAGATAAAAACAGAGAAGAAGATCGCTCAGAAAAAGAAAAGAACGAGAAAGCACGCAGGGCGACAAAAGGTCGAGAAAGCAATGTTACAACTAGAATCGAGCAGGTTTACATTGACTATAACGGCAACGAACTGAGCGAATCACAGGCAAAGGAACTGAATGGCACTATATTCACCAATGAGAAAGGCCAAAGACTCAGATACAGTGGATTTTTACGTTCATCAGAGAAAGATGAAATAATTGTTGAAAAGGTAACAAAGCAATACTTCAAGGTTCACCCGACAGCAGCTGAACAGTTACACTGAAATCATCGGTTACCTGCTTAAACCGGTGATGGAATTTCTGGAAAACTACATCAGTAACGCCAAAACAATCGGATTTGACGAAACATATTGGAGTTGCAGAGAAAAAGGAAGACAGAAAAACAAGAATATTATCGATTTGGATGAAGACATAGTGGAATCGCCGCCTGGTGATTCTGATAAAACTAAACGAAAAGATCAGAAATCGGTTTCCTGCATTGTTAATATGATCCAAAAATTAAAAAAGCCTGATAAATAATTATCAGGCTTTTCTAAAACAATCTGTTACGAATTACAGTTTACTTGAGTGCATCCTTCATGGCTGAGGTCAGGGTTGCTGATGCCAAATCGAAGGTTACATCACCGGTGTTAGCCATTCCTGCGCCATCCTCAACAGATACATTCTGAGAAATTTCTGTATAGGTCAGGGTGAAT
>Ga0256407_10002840_pt1 | contig 32059 bp, 29 predicted proteins | sample RumenRJG_04DNA_FD_193489 | JGI IMG/M metagenome (GOLD analysis project Ga0256407, IMG submission 193489) | Bovine rumen microbial communities from Lethbridge, Alberta, Canada - RJG_04 | ecosystem: Host-associated > Mammals > Digestive system > Stomach > Rumen | place: Canada: Alberta...
ACGACCAGGCTCTCGCTGCTTTTCTCTCCGACCCGGTCTTTGACCTCCGTCCGGAGCGCCTTTCCGTCGAGGACTTCATCGCCCTCACCCTCCGTTTCCAGTCATAACTCTTTTCCTGACAAAAAATTAAAAGAAATAGAAACAATAGTTAAAGGGTGTCCAATCTATAATGGATACCTTTGCCACTATCAACTAAATAATTAGCCCTTGTATGAAACTGCTGTTAAAACGTTTCAAATATCTTTTGCCCCTGCTAGTCTCTTCCGGGCTGGCGCTTTCCTGTGGGTCACACAAAGACAATCCTGAGATCGAACAGAAGCCATTAGTATCACCACTGGCTTTCTGTAACAGGGAATGTAATTATGTTGGGATTGGCGCAGTAATAGACCATACAGACACTTACTCTGTTGTCACCGGAACACCTGTAAAGGCTGAAGAAGTCAGGTTTGAGGTGTTCACGTTATGCGACGAACAGTTTTTACAGCCTGACTACATGATGGAGAATGCGTGCAAAAAAGAGTTCAATAAACAAGGGGACAAAATAATCGAAGAACAGATTGTCCACTGGTTTGAAATGCAGCGGGATAAGGCTAAAAGATTATATATTGCTAGTTTTGAAGAATCTGACCCTCAGGATATCAATGATTTATATGAGTATCGCAGCGACTATATCGAGAAAATGACTCTCAGATCTTCTGCTCCTCTGTTCGGCCGCGGGAATAATTCCGATATATCAGACAAACTTGTTTTCTGCGAATTACCTCTAAGGAACAACCATTTCATATTTACATATGATAAAGAGCTCATCGGGCAGATAGAGAAAGGAATGCCGCTTACGGACTACCTTGCCTATAAACCGATGATACTGCCTTTATTCGATCTATCATTTTCCGAACTTCCGCCGGAGCTGCCGGTGGAGACGGACCTCACGGTTGAAATGACCCTCAGTAACGGCAAGACCCTCTCCAACACTGTCCATGTTAAACTAACCGACTGATTGAGAAAATGATGAGTATCAGGAATAAATATATCTTGGTCTTTTTGTCTCTTGTCTTTGTTGTGTCTTGTGGGAATAATAAAGAGGAAACAAATAGTATGGATAGTTCTTTGGGACGAACTCTTCTTTGCAATAGGACAAGTTCTGTCATTGACTTATTCTCCTACTCAAAAGATGAATATGGCAGGTATTCTCCATCCGATGGTTCAGAGGTAAATACGGGCTCTTTTATTCTTTATATCGGCGTCGGGTGCGATATAGAACAAGTGGACCGGAGGCGACGTGAAGACCTTTATAAGAAAAAATATCGTATTCCTGGAGATTCTATCATGGAAGAGCAGATAAAAAGATGGATGGAAATGAGATTTAATGGCAAAGATCAGATCATAATTTGGGGGACCTGGAATGATAGTGCGGATTCTGGAATGGGGCATCTGGCAAATGTAATTGAATACAGGACAGATAAGTGCCAATCCCTAAGAATTACATCTTCTTTTTCATTATTTAATCGTGGTAATAACTGTGATATTACGGATAAACTGGTTTTTGATTCTATTGAAGATCCCGGGAATGAAGTGTTCATCTTCACTTGGGATAAAGAATTAATTGGACCTGTTTTAGAAGGTATGACTATTTCGGAATATCTTTCGTATGAGCCTATGGTTCTCCCATATTCTCTACTAAAGTTTTCCGAACTCCCGCCGGAGTTGCCGGTGGAGACGGACCTCACGGTTGAAATGACCCTCGGAAACGGCAAGACCCTCTCCGACACTGTCCATGTTAAACTTACAAAATGAAAAGAATACTGCTTATAATCATATCGACCCTAGTGATATCCGCATGTGTGGGGGAAAACGTTTTTGGGAATAATGTATATATGATCTATAACTTCACTTAATATGAGACAAGTAATCTTTTTATCTTTAATGACAATACTATTTATATCCTGTTCTTCCAAGAAGAAAGGTGAGGTAGTTTGTCCTGAAGTGGATAATCCTATGATGGTGCTGTGTAACAGGGAGTGCAATTATATGAAAACATCATTACGTGAAAATGATGATGTTTTATTCCTGGAGATCCAAACAACAAGTGATGAGCGTTTATGCGATCCGATATTTATGGAAAAAAGTTGGATGGATGAAGCATTGATAAAGAAAGGTGACTCTATTATAGAGGAGCAAATCCGCAGGTGGTATGAGATGTCTTATCCTGAGGGGCAGATTCGGTGGGGCCACATTGAGAGAGTCGACGTAGCTTTTTTATATCTCAATTATGAGTATAGAAGTGATTGTCTGAAAGACATGACGATTTCCGCTAATTCATCGTTGTTCGGAAGGGATGCGGGAAGTAATCTTGCAGATATGTTTTCATTTATTTTTTATGATAATGTAACTAAAGATTTTAATCGATTCATTTTTACTTCAGACAAAGAACTTAAAGGCATAATTGAAGATGGCATGCCATTTACCGATTATCTTACGTATGAACCGATAGTTCTTCCTATTATACGACTTGCTTTTTCCGAACTTCCGCCGGAGCTGCCGGTAGAGACTGACCTCACGGTTGAAATGACCCTCGGCAATGGCAAGACCCTCTCCGACACTGTCCATGTTAAACTTACGGAATGAAAAGAAAACTGCTTATAATCATATCGGCACTGGTGGTGTCCGCATGTGTTGAGGAAGTCAATCTCGACAAGGCCTTCGAAAAGACAGTTACCGTCAACTGCATTCTCAATGCAGACGCCGAGACCCAGTCGGTCGACATAAAATACAACGGAGACTTCGGGGAAATCCTCTTCGAAAGAGTTCCCGATGCTGACGTCGTAATGTTCGCCGATGGAAAAGAACTGGGGCATCTAAAGAAAATCGCCTTTTCCCGATGGGTAATTGACCTCAAGCCGGAACCGGGAGTAACCTACCGGCTCGAAATCCAGGTCCCGGGGGAAAAGAAGATAACCGCAGAAACTACTGTTCCGGAGCCGGCCCCTATCAGGATGGCAAGCAATCCGGAGGATATCGATAAGTACCTGCAGACTTTTATACATGAAGCCGGCACCTCGTCCGCCTGCTGGATTTCAATCGATAAATCGCGTTTAATAGGTTCGGACCACCCCTATAGGGACGAATTCAATAAACTGGAGAAAATCCACGGCTCTCTCTATCCGGAAGGCTACAAATCCAGGTTTACTGTATGCGACGATTATGTACGCATAAGTCCTGTCACCCTCGAGAAGAACCTGACATTCCTGCTGGAAGGATCTTCAATATACCGAGGCGCTGAAATCGTCTTCATGACGATGTCGGACGACTATGACCTCTACCGGAAAAGTGCCTACCAGAAGATCAAGGCTTACACGGGAGAAGACTTCACTGACTTCCTCGAAGAAAACGTGGTCTACAGCAATATAAAAAATGGAACAGGAATATTTGGAGCCTATGTTACGCGAAAGATTACAATTTAAAGGCTTCATGAGCCTGTTCCTGGTGCTGACTCCAACCCTGGCTTCCGGCCAGTCGGCCGATACGACTGCCGCCACGCAGCAGATCGACAGCTCCGTCGTTACGGCAAAGACTGCCAAGATGGTAAGCCGTGGAAACATATACTCCTTCAACGTCGAAAAGGCTGCCAGTGTCATCTCTGTGACCGGCGAGCCTGACATACTCCGACAGATGGCGACCCTCCCCGGGGTCTCTGCCGGAATGGAAGGCTCCCTTGGGCTTTACGTCCGCGGCGGCAACAGCAGCACCTGCCGGCTCGAGCTCGACGGAGTCCCGCTATATAATGCGACCCACGCCTTCGGGATCATGTCTTCGCTCCAGGCCGAGATGGTCGGCTCATCGCAGATCTACACCGGCGGTTTCAAGGCATCGTCCGGCAACTTTACTTCCGGCCTTATCCGTGCCACCGGCCATGCAGCCCCTGTCGACCGTTTCCGTGCGGCTATGACTGTTTCTCCTTATATCGAGGGCGTCTATGTGGAGATCCCGGGCCGTTTCTCCCTACGGCTCGGCGGCCGTTACTCATTCATGCCGACCTTCGCAGGCCTGGCAATAGACAAATATGGCAGCAAACTGGATCTCGACGGAATCGAAGTGGGCGGCATTGTATATGATTACAATGGCCATGCTTCCTACCGGTTCAGCGACAGAAGCTGTCTCATGGCCTCGTTCTTCTATGCGAAGGACAAGCTTATAACTAACGGACCGCAGTTCGGAGCCGAGAACGGCTGGGAAACATGGATGGGCAAACTTGAGTTCGAGACTATGATTGGTGAGGCCACTAAGATGGAGACGTCTGTCTATGCGACAGGCTCTGACAGCAGCGAGGGCGAATTCAGCGTAAATAAAGATGGCGAAAAATCCTCTATCTTCGTCGATGGCCATATGTACGAAGTCTGCGGCAAACTTCTTTTCTCCGGAAAAGTCAGGGACAAGGTCGATCTCAGTGGCGGGGCTGAGTTCAAGCGTATACTCGACAGCTACTCGGTATCTGCTTTCGTCGATGCCCACGCTTCCTTCGGGAAAGCGGTGGATCTGAACCTAGGCTTGCGTCAGACCGCCATCCGTAGCGGCGACGATTCCAGAAGCAATACCGACGCCCATGTCCTGGCTGACGTCAATCTCACTGACCGGGTCGGCTTGGAGTTCTCGTTTGACAGAATGAATCAGTATTTCCATATGCTGGAAGGCCTTCCGACCGGATGGGCCCTGAATCTTTCAGTCCCGATCAACAGCCGGTTCCCAGAGGAAACTTCCAATCAGTTGTATGCCGGAGCCTTTTCCCGTTTCGATGTCCCAGCGCTGAAGTATCTGGGCTCGATGGAGGTCAATTTCAATGTGGGAGCATATTTCAAGCAGATGAGTAATCTGGTCAGCTATGTTTCCTCTGTCAATCTGTTGCGCAATTCCGCGAAGACCTGGGAGCAGGATACGGATCTGGGGCGGGGGTGTTCTTATGGTCTCGAGACTTCCGTGCTTCTTAATGCCGACAGGCTTACTGCAAACCTCGCTTATACATGGTCCCATACCGACAGGACTTTCACCCATATCAATGACGGGAAGACTTTTCCGTTCAAGTTTGACAGACCTCATATCCTGAATATACAGGCTGATTATACTTTGCTTGGCAGGACTACGAGAAGTGGCCGCAAGGTTACCCAACATGTAATCGCCGACCTGAGCTATTATTCTGGTAATCTTATGACTGTCGCCTTCGGCCAGTATGGAGGCGAGAAAATCAGTTTTGGATATGAATATGATAAGATGGAGCATGCCAGAATGCTGTTCAATAATATATTCAACAGAACTCAGATGACGACGTTGAACGGTTTCCGGACTCCGGCTTATTTCCGTCTGGATGCCGGTTATGCATTCTGTATCAAGGGTCGGAAGGTTTCCCATGATATTTCTCTCTCGGTGTATAATGTGCTTAATCGGCATAACCCATATATGTACTTCAATGAGGATGGAACCTGGAAGCAGATAAGTATTCTTCCGATTCTTCCGTCTATACGGTGGAAACTCAGTTTCTAGAGCGGATGTTGTATTGCGGATTTTTTATAAATTTGCGACAGATATCTGCGGTTGCTGATGAAGGTCCACCTGTTTCTGTTATCTATTGTAGTTCCGTTCGTGCTTTTTTCATGTGGAAGAAGCAGGATGCTTGCGCACCTTGAGGATATAGAGTCTTATATCCAGGAGCGGCCTGACAGCGCTCTTGCTGTTCTTGACAGTATAGACAGGACGAGGCTCTCCGGGAGGAAGGAGAAGGCTCTGTTTTCGCTGTTGAATACGATGGCGCTGGATAAGAATTACATAGATCCAAAGGAGGATTCCCTGATAGAGCCCGCTGTCAAGTACTATAGTAAGCATGGGGATCCGGATACCAGGCTTAAGGCCTTTTTCTATAAAGGAAGGATATCCTCTTATAATCGCCATTACGATGAAGCAATACTTTCCTATATGGAAGGTTATCAGTATATTGATAAGTGCAAGGACTATAAGTATTGTGGTTTCCTGTGCGAGGATATTTCAAGGTGCTTTATCAATACGTACAATCAGGATGATGGCTTGACATATATAAAAAAGGCTCAAGAATACTATACGAAAGGGAATCTGACTGTAAACAATTATATTGCTTCGTTACCTCTTGTTACAATTTATCTTAACAAAAAAGAGTGGGCGTTGGCCGATTCTGTCTTTCGTTCCTTCGAAGGAGACAATCTTCCCACATCGGTACGCCGCGTTGCATACGAGTTGCGTGCCAGATATTATACATATGCTCCGGATCATGATTATGCTTTAGCTAACGAATTCTACTCGGAATCGATTTCGTTGGGTGCCAATCTTCAGTTCAATAGTTTATGTTCGTATGCTTATTCCCTAAATGCCACAGGCCGTCGAGAGGATGCCGATCATATTATGGATTCGATTTCTGCATTTATAAATGATAAAGCCAAGGAAAGTCGTTTTTATGCGGTTGAATCCAAGATAGAGGAAAAACGCGGACGCTATAAAGAAGCACTATCCTCGTTCAGGTATTGTCTTGATTCTCAGGAAGAAGACATCGAGGGACGGCTGCGGACTTCTGCCCTTAAGGCACAGCGGGAATTTTTCTCGGCGGAGAGGGTTTTGAAGGAAAAAGAGGCGGCGCGACAGCGCTACTATATGGCCGCGATCCTGCTTGGATTTGTCATAGTTTTGATTGCCGGAATCATCGTATATAGGAGAATGAAGGCAAGGGTCGAGGCCGAAAAGAACCGCTATGCGGAGATGGCGTCAGTTGCCGAGAAGAGGCTTGCCGAGATAGAGAAATCCATGATTACAGATGTGGCGGCAGAATCGGCGCTTGCCGGGGAGGCGGAGTCCCTCAGGGAAAGGCTGCAGGATACCGAGGGAGCAAAAGCCTCGCTGGAGAGCATTATAGCCGATAGGGAAAGCACTCTTTCCAGGCTTCGCTCCGAGTACGGAAAGATATATAAGGAGCAGTTCATATACCTTGGCAAGCTGTGCGAAGCTTATTTCAGAGCCATCGATGCCAAGGAACCCCATTCCTTTGTATATGCTGAAGTCCGTAATCTTATTGACGATCTTTTCGTCGACCGGGTCGGCTATGCCCGGTTCGAGAGGATGGTCGATCGCGGCCTTGGTGGCATCATGTCCAAGTTCCGTCAGGATTTCCCGGGGCTGGACGAAGGCGATTACCGTTTTGCGTGCTATCTTTTCGTGGGGTTTGATGCGACGACATTGATGATCATATTGAAGATGGTCTCGACAGCTGCCGTGTATGTCAGAAAGAACCGGCTGAAGAAAATGATAATCCAGTCTTCCTCTCTGCATAAAGAATCCTATCTGTCAATGTTTAAATAGGTTTGAGGATTATTCGAAGATATTTTTTATATTTGTGAATATAATTGAACCGGAATGAGGCCCGCTGTCTGTTTTATAACTATCCTTTTAGGGTTTTCTTTGGTTACATCTTGTGTTTTTAACAGGATGCTGCCATTGTTGGAAGATGTTGATTCTTATATCCAGGAGCGTCCTGACAGTGCTCTTGCTGTCCTTGAAAAAATAGATGCGGAGAAGCTTACGGGAAAGAAGGAGACTGCGCTCTATTCTCTTCTTTACACGATGGCTTTGGATAAGAATTACAAAGATCCTATGGATGAATCCCTGATAGAGCCCGCTGTCAGGTACTATAGTAAGCATGGTGATCCGGATACCAGACTAAAGGCTTTTTTCTATCAGGGCGTTATTTATGGTAATCAGCGAAATTACAATAAGGCGATACTCTCTTATACAACTGGACACCAAGTTATCGATAAGTGTAAGGATTATCGATATTGTGGCTATCTCTGTAGAGAGATGTCTAGAGCTTTTACAAACTCCTATAATCTTGATGAATCCGCAAAGTATCTTCTAGAGGCGGAATCTTTTTTTGAGAAAGGTAGTCTTCAGTTTTTGCAAAATGAAGCGCGAACCTCTTTAGCTCGTTTCTATTACAACACTAGAGACTGGAAACGTGCTGATTCTGTTCTTTGTATTCTTGAGCCTGCAGACTTGGACCCTTTTTTACGTACTCAAATGTACGAATTGCGTGCAAATTATTATTCCTCTGCTCCAGATGCGAACTATCAGTTAGCTATTGATTATTATAAGAAGGTCCTTGCTTTAGGGGAAAATCTTTCTTTTGATAGTTGGTGTATTTACTCATATTTGTTGTTTATAACGGGGAATGTTAAGGATAGTGATAAGATTATATCCAATCTATCGAGTCTGGTTAAGGATGATTCTAAGAATATGGTTTCCTTATATAATTGGAGATCCCATATAGAGGAGAATCGGCATAACTATAAAGAGTCTCTTTCTTTGGTTAGGTCCTCATTAAACTTCCAGAATGAGGAAATTGAAAAACAGCTTCAGAATTCTGCTGTAAAGGCGCAACGGGACTTCTTTGTGACTCAGAAGACTCTGGCTGAGAACGTAATCATAAAGCAACGTGCCAGGATGACGTATATGGCTCTGGCGAGTCTTCTGCTGTTATGGGTGTTCTTGCTGTTCTTCAGAATACAGAGAAAAAAACTGCAGAAAGAAAAGAATGATTATGCCGAAGTCGCCGAGATTTCCCGGTCCAAGCTTCAGGAGTCCGAGGAGGCCAGACTTATCGAGAAGAAGCATTTCGATGAATTGTTGGAAGAGACTGCACGTCTGAGGGATAAGCTCTCAGGAACAGAGAAGACTGTTTCTTCTCTCGAGAGTATTGTAAGCGACAGGGATAAATCTCTTTCTGACCTGAGAATGGAGTATTCCCATATGTACAAGGAAAAGTTCCGCTATCTCGGAGAACTTAGCGAGACTTATTTCCGCGCTTCGGAGTTCAAGGAGCCTCAGCAGCATGTCTATGAGAAGGTCCAGCGTCTTATCAAGGATATCAGTGGAGACCAGGTCGGACAGCAGAGGTTCGAGAGGATGATAGACAAGAATCTCGACAATATAATGAAGCATTTCAGGGAGGATTTCCCTCACTATAGCGAGGAGGACTACCGTTTCATAAGTTATATGTTCGTCGGATTCGACTCTACTACTCTTCTTGTGATATTCGGCATGCCGTCCCAGTCGGCGGTCTATATGAAAAAGAACAGGATTAAGAATAATATCCTTAAATCTTCTTCACAGTACAAGGAATTCTATTTGAGGATGCTTTCATAGCCTGTAAGCTCTTAATAATCAACAAGATATAAATCAACTAACGCACAAAGACTTTTTCTTTGCGCGTAAGTTTTTAATATTCAAGCAGTTATGCTGCCGGTAAATCTCTCCCGTTAGATTTCTGTTCTAACGGGAAATTAAAAAAACGCTTCCAGACGCTTTCTATTGCGTTTTCCTTCCTGTTTTATCGTTAGCCTTTCGGATGGGGAAAATTACAGTTTTAGGTCAGGATATCTGTAACTTTGCATCAAGAAATAGATAATTGACATATCAGATTAACGGACGCCATTGGGAATATATAGAAAGGTATTTAGTTATGTTTTGATCTGTTATGAAGAACTTTCCAGTGTCTTCGCATAAAATAGAATAAGTTTTGGAACTCGGCGACCCGTTACTACCTATCGTTTCTTAAACATTAACAACTTTGACACTGGCTTTACTTATTGATATTCAGCAAGTTATAAAAACCCTAACGGTCTCTGCTTTTCTTCTGGGAATATAACTTGTTGGATATCAATAATTTTTTTAAGAATTTGCCAGTGTTTCAATTCTTTCTGACCTAACGAACTATTTTTTTTGTATTTTGAATACAATATATTTGTTTTAAGTGTTACTTTTAATCTATATAATGAATATGAAAAGGGTACTGGTTTTTTTAGCATTTCTGGTATGTATAAACTTTAATGCTTTTTCAGACGGTGGAGAAGTGTATTTGGCTGGAATACTGTTGGATGAGCATCGCCCGTACAGGACACAGAGCAATGGCGGAACTCTGCCTTTGGTCGAATTCTACAACGACGGCGTTACTCCAGTAGTTTACGTCGATGTAGTACCGTCTTCTTCGAGCGTGCTGGTATTTATTATCAATCTTGATACAATGGAGGAATTCTACGATATCGCAGAAGCAGGCGATACCGCAATAGATATAGATATTACAGGAACACAGGGCCGCTACGAAGTGTTCTATAGTGCAGACGGAGAAGTTCCGACAGGCTATGCAAACATGGGCCATGCCGGAAGCTTCAACATCTGGTAATCTCTTCTTCTAGAACTGGAAGACCTTCGGTTCTGAAGTAAATGAACTTATAGTAGCCGTAGCGTTACGCATATAGAGGACGATGGTATTATCATCGTCTTCTTTGTACATACCCCTCAGCGAAGGATTCTTGTCAAGCATGTCCCTCTTGGCCTCGATCCTCTCGTCCGGGATAAGCTCGCACTGGATACGGATCCACTCGCCGCCTGTAAATCCGCAGATCTCGGCGCGTGGGTTCGCAACCAGCTGCTTATAGACGTTCTTTACCTTTCCTGTCTGGATGTAGAGTTTTCCTTCGAAGATCTCGGCTGTTCCGAAAGGACGCACTCTTGGCTGGCCGTTCTCTTCGGTGGCAAGATAATATGTGCCGCATTTCTTCAGGAACTGCTGGGCTCTTGCGGCATTGTCAGCATCCGGTTTTGTCTGTTCGATCATATAACCTCCTTCATTAGTTGCAGCAGATTTTTCGGATCCGTTCTTGCAGGATGATGCTCCGGCAATGAGAGCAAGGCATACTGCAAATGCGAGTGACATTTTTTTCATTATTATTTCAGTTTATTGATTAATGTGTCAAGTATTGGATATAGCTGTTCCATTTCCTCTTCGCTGACTGTCCCGTCGATGCAGGCTTTCTGCATCCTTGCCGGAATCCCCTTGGCCGTCTCCTCCATCTCTCTTCCCTTGGCCGTAAGGCTTACGATAACCTTTCGCTCGTCGGCCTTGTCCTTCCTGCGGGAGATGATGCCTTCCTCCTCCATCCTCTTGAGAAGGGGAGTGACCGTATTGGTATTCAGGAATAGCCGTTTGGCGATATCGTTGACCGGTTGGGCATCCTTCTCCCACAGGACCATAAGCACAAGATACTGGGGATAGGTTATCCCCAGCTCTTCGAGCATCGGATGATAAGTCTGCGTCATCAGCCTCGATACCGTATAGAAACGGAAGCACAGCTGTTTGTCTAGCCTTAACTGATTATACATCTTTACCTAAAAAATCTCTTATTCTGTTCTCGAAAGATTCCGGTTCGGTCGTCGGAGCAAAACGCTCAATTTTCGTACCGTCGCGCGAAATCAGGAATTTTGTGAAGTTCCACTTGATCGTACCTCCGAGAAGACCGCGGGTCTTCGACTTGAGATACCTGAAGAGCGGATGGGTTTCTTTTCCGTTGACATTGATTTTCTTCATCAGAGGGAATGTCACCCCGAAATTGATCTCGCAGAACTGGGCGATCTCCGCATCGTCTCCGGGCTCCTGGTGGGCGAACTGGTCGCAGGGGAAGCCTATGACGACAAGACCGTCGTCCTTATATTTCTTGTAAAGAGCCTCAAGCCCTTTGTACTGCGGAGTAAACCCGCACTTGCTGGCCGTGTTGACAATCAGAAGGACTTTCCCCTCGAATGCGGCGAAATCAACCTCATTGCCCTTGTTGTCCAGTGCTTTGAAATCATATATTCTTTCCATTTCTTTAATTTTTTTTTCATAAACCAGAAAACAGGATTATATCGTTTACGACACAAAGGTATAAATAATATTTTATATCGCAAGCGATATTTAAAAAAATTACACGAAAATTGTTAATTTTGCAGTTTCAGAATAAAATAGGATATAAATATATGTATAGATCGCACACTTGCGGAGAACTCCGCATTGAGAACGTCGGACAGAACGTTACACTCGCCGGATGGGTGCAAAAGTCCAGAAAACTCGGAGGAATGACCTTCATTGACCTCCGTGACCGCTATGGAATCACTCAGCTTGTAATCGAGGCAGATGCCCCGGCAGAACTCGTAGAGACCGCCACCTCACTCGGTCGCGAGTATGTGATCCAGGCAAAAGGTGAAGTCCTCGAACGCCAGAGCAAGAACTCCAAGATGGAGACCGGAGACATCGAGATTAAAGTATCGTCAATCGAGATACTCAACAAATCGGTAACCCCTCCGTTCACAATCGAGGACGAGAGCGACGGCGGTGAAGATATACGCGCGAAGTACCGTTATCTTGACCTGCGCAGGAATCCGCTCAAAAAGGCCCTGACTCTCCGTCACAGAATCGCCCATGAAGTAAGAAACTATCTCGATGCCCAGAATTTCATGGAGATCGAGACCCCATATCTCATCAAATCGACCCCTGAGGGAGCCCGCGACTTCGTCGTTCCTTCAAGAATGAATCCGGGCCAGTTCTACGCGCTTCCGCAGTCTCCTCAGACCTTCAAGCAGCTTCTCATGGTTGCCGGCTACGACCGCTACTTCCAGATCGTCCGCTGCTTCCGTGACGAGGACCTCCGTGCCGACCGTCAGCCTGAGTTCACCCAGATCGACTGCGAGATGTCTTTCGTAGAGCAGGAGGACGTCCTCAACACCTTCGAGGGCATGATGAGAACCCTGTTCAAGAATGTGCTCGACGTCGAGATCCCTAATCCGCTTCCTCGCATGAGCTGGTACGACGCGATGGACAATTACGGTTCCGACAAGCCGGACGTCCGTTTCGGCATGACCATCCATGAGATCACCGATGCCGCCAAGGGCAAGGGCTTCAGCGTGCTCGACGGAGCATCCTACATCGGAGCCATCTCCGTTCCGGGTGCTGCCGAATATACCCGCAAGCAGATCGACGAGCTTACCGAATGGGTAAAGCGTCCTCAGGTCGGTGCCAAGGGTCTTATCTATATAAGGGTAAATGCCGACGGCTCGTTCAAGTCGTCTATCGATAAATTCTACGCCCCTGAGGATCTCGCAAAGATCGCAGAGGCAGCGGAGGCAAAGGCCGGCGACCTCATCCTCGTGATGAGCGGCGACAACAAGCGCAAGGTGCAGACCATGCTCGGCGTGCTCCGTATCGAGATGGGCAACCGTCTCGGCTACAGGGATCCGAAAGTCTTCGCTCCGCTCTGGATCGTGGACTTCCCGCTTCTCGAATGGGACGACGAGACCCAGCGCTTCTATGCAATGCACCATCCTTTCACCGCTCCTAAGCCGGAGCACGAGGCTCTCTTCTACAGCAACAAGAAAGAGGATCTCGAGAAGGTTTGCGCCAATGCTTATGACTTCGTGCTCAACGGTACCGAGCTCGGTGGCGGTTCTATCCGTATACACAATGCCGACGTCCAGAAGAGAATGTTCGAGGTGCTCGGAATCGGCGCCGAGGAGGCAGAGTATAAGTTCGGCTTCATCATCAACGCCTTCAAGTTCGGCGCTCCGCCTCACGGTGGCCTTGCATTCGGTTTCGACCGCGTATGCGCCCTCTTCGGCGGCAGCGACTCGATCCGCGACTACATCGCCTTCCCTAAGAACAACCAGGGACGCGATGTAATGATCGACTCTCCTTCAGAGATCGACCAGATCCAGCTCGACGAGCTTCAGATAAAGACAGACGTCAAAGGCGAATAATTCAGCCTTTGACGCCCGGTCATTAAAAGTTTAAGGTAAGCCCGATTCCATTCTCTGTGGGACCGAGCTTTATTTTTGCATTATACTTGTCGCCGCAATTCTTTGCGAGATGGTGACCGCGGTAGCATAGGAAAGAGCCTACTGCTATAAGGCTGCCGCCAATAATGGCTGAATTCCTTTCTATTATTGTTAAAGGGTCATTATTCATTGAGCCTAAAACTATAGGAAATGTTCCTATAACTCCCAAAAAGGCAGTAATCTCTCCTGTTGTATATAAAACCTTGCCTTTTTTGTATTCCTTGGCAAAGTCTTCTCCCATTAAATGAGCCGCCAGTCGTGTATCTATGTAATAGACACCTTCAAGATAAAGATCATCGAAGCGGGAGGTAAGGTTTCCTTGGATACTTGCATCCCGGAGCTGCGGAGTTCCATCAACATATTTCACGACAGTTCCGTCTGCAAAGACAATCTTGTCTATGAACTTGTTCGGAATCTTCCGCATATTATCCGCCGGATCATTCTTGAATGTGGCACAGAGAAAGTTCTTTTGTTGTTTCTCAACCTTGCATGTACTGGATCCACCATCAGTAGTGTAGATTGTGTCCTGCGCCATGCAGCATAGCGAAGCGCACAGCAATAGAATCGTTGCAACGAGTAAATGTTTCATTGATATATAAAAAATTAAAGAAGTTCCAGTACCTGGAGGCACATTCTGGTGTTGTGGTAAGGGCATTTCCAGAATCCTGCCTTGTCCTTGGCGGTATCAGGTTTACCGGAAGCGTCGCAGGCCCAGTACCATTCGCCGTTCTTGGCGTCCACAAGATTCTCCTTGATGTAGTTCCAGCAGGCGAGAGCGCGCTCTGCTGCGGCCGGATCATTATGGTATCTCCAGAGCCACAGGTTGCCGACTACATTCTCAGCCTCGACCCACCACTGGCGGCTGTCGTCGTCTTTCTCATACTTGAGGGAGCCGTCCTTGTTGAGTCCTTCGAGAGCGGCCTTCGCCATCTTCAGGGCTGCAGGACGCACCTTCGCAACGAGGTCGACATCATGCAGGTCGAACGCAGCCTCGAGGGCGAGCCAAGAGGTCTCGATGTCATGGCCATAAGACCATGTCCCAGGGATGACTGACCAGTCGGCGTTGAAATAAAGGTTGAGGTGGCCGGTCTTGGCGTCCATGATCTTGTCGATGACAAGGTTCAGAAGCGCAGTCGTCTTTGCCTTGAGGGTCTTGTCCGGCCATATCCTATATAAGTTGGCGTATGCTTCGAGCAGATGCAGATGCGAGTTCATCGTCTTGGCGGCGTTGATGTCGTGGTCGCTAAGAGTCATGTCGTCGAGCGGGCTGAAATCGCGGGCGAGAGCCTCGATGTATCCGCCGTTCTGCTTGTCTGCGTATTCTTTTTCGATAAGTGTATATATATTCTTTGCTGCCTTGAATGCTTCATCGTCTCCGGAGACAGAATAGTATTCGCTGAGGCCATAGATAGCGAATGCCTGGGAATAAAGCTGCTTCTTGGTCTCGAGCCTTACGCCTTCCGAAGTGAGCGACCAGTAGACTCCTCCAAATCTATGGTCGAGAAAATGCTCTGTAAAATACTCCTTTGCGCGGGCGGCGGCAAGCAGATACTCCTTCTTTCCGGTTGCCTTGAAAGCAGCCGAATACGCCCACATTATACGTGCATTAAGGATTACACCTTTCGGGGCTTCCGCATCGACGGTGCCGTCGCCGGCGATTCTTCCGTGGAATCCCCCGTAAGGGTTTTTCATCTTGTCGCTCCAGAAACGGAGGATATTGTCTTCAAGGTTAGCTTTAACCTCTTTGATAAAGAGTTCAGTATTCATACGCTTAAAAATTTAAAGGTCCTATTTATAATCATTGAATCCCTGCAGGGCTGTACCCGTCAGAAACTCGTGGTAAGTCTTGTCGTCCTTCGGACAGATCATCAGCACGTCCGGGGTATCGACTACGATGTAGTTCTCCAGCCCCTTAATGGCGATCATCTTTTTCTTGTCCGTCGCCATGATGATCGTATTCCTGACGTTCTCGATATACTCCGGTCCGCAGTTGGACGCATTTCCGGAGCTGTCTTTAGACGGGAATGTCGAATACATCGCATCCCAGCTGTCGATATCGCACCAGCCGAAATCCGCCGGATAAAGCCAGGCGATGCCGGTCTTCTCCATGACACCATAGTCGATCGACAGTTTGTTGCAGTCGGTGTAGGCCTTGTCGATGAAGACCTTTTCGGCGTTTGTGCCGATCGCTCCTTCCCAGCCCTGGAACAGTCCGGTTATCTGCGGAATGAAACGCTCGCACTCCTCCTTTATCACCGACGCCTGCCAAACGAAAATACCCGAGTTCCAGAAGAACTCACCGCTTTTCCAGAATACCTCAGCGAGGGCCGGGTCCGGCTTCTCGGTAAACGTCTTCACCTTGACAGGACCGTCTGAATTCATCGGAATCCTGCCGCCCGAAGCCTGGATATAACCATAGTTCGGGTCCGGTCTGCTCGGGACGACGCCGATGGTCATCAGGACCTTGTTCTTTTCGGCATAATCCAGGGCGCTGGCGAGCGTCTTGCGGTATTTTTCTTCATCATAGATGATCTGGTCGGCAGGAATCATTGCGATTACTGCATCCGGATTGCGCTTGATGATAGAATAAGTGGAATAGACTACGCACGGAGCTGTCTTCCGGCCGTGAGGCTCCAGAAGCAGGTTCTCCGGGCTGAGTTCGGGAATCTGTTCCTGCACGAAAGGACTGAACCTTTCAAGCGTGACTATAAGGATGTTTTCGACAGGCACAAGCGATTTGCACCGGTCATAGGCTTTCCTAACAAGGGACTTGCCGTCGCCGGAAATGTCGATAAACTGCTTGGGTCTGTCGTCGCGACTCATTGGCCAGAAATGGTTTCCGTATCCTCCGGCCATTATTACGCAGTACTGGTTATAGGTCATATAGTGTAGTATGTGTTTTTAATAATATAACGGTACGAAGGCCGACGGAAAATACTCTATATCCGTTTTCCCTCCGTCAAGTGTCACAGCCACGACGTCGAAAAAGACTTCACGGAATCCGGAACCTGCTTTTGCCGAATTCAGATACTTGTTTGCAGCTGCAACCATGCGCCGCTGCTTGGTCCTTCCGACATTCTCCTCGGGGCTTGCCGAAACCGGCGCAACCCTCGTCTTTACCTCAACAAAATGTATTCCATCGGACGCCAGAGAAATAATATCCAGCTCCAGATGGCCTCCCCTCCAATTCCTTTCCAGTATAGTATGTCCCAGCTCCTCCAGATACCGGCAGGCGGCATCCTCTCCAAAGTTCCCCGCTACCTTTCGCCCTCGCTCTTCCATCACTCGAACTCCACTATCGTTACGCCTGAGCCGCCGAACTGGACATGCTCGTCCTTGACGGACTTGACCCCCGGCATCGCCCTTAGCATCTTCTGTATCTCCTCATGCAGCACTCCTGTCCCCTTCCCATGCACAATCCTTACGCTTCCCATGCCGAGCATTATAGCGTCGTCTGCGTATCTCATGACCTTCTCCAGGGCATCCGAAAGCCTTTCGCCGCGGACGTCCAGCTCCGGCTTGAAATTGAGCTTGCGCTCTGAAATCGCCGAATCCTGCACCTGCGTCGGTCTCGAAGCCGGCGCCGACTTCTTTACGGCGTCGCGGTATTCATTGGAACTGATCCTCTCCACTTTGTCAAGAGGCAGTTTGCTGCTGATGTTCCCTATTATCACGGTCACGGCCTTGTTGGAAACCTTTGCGATCTCCCCGACCATCCCGTTATCTATGAGACGGACTTTCTCTCCGACTTTCAGCGGACCGCTGCGGAACGCCTCCTGTCTCTCCTCGACTGCCGGAGCCTCTCCGTCTTTCCCGGCACGGCGTGCCTTCCTGGCCCTCTCCCTCTCCTGCCGCTCGTTCAGTTTCTTCAGCTTCTCCTCGAGGTACTGCTCCCTGTTCTCCTTCTCCTGCTCCTTCTTCCTGCTGAGGGCCCCCAGGAATCCCTGAAGCTCGACTCTTGCCTCGCGCGTCCTCTCCTTCTCCGCCTGCGATTCCTTGATGTCGCGGATCGTCTTCTCTATCCTCTTGTTGGCCTGACGGATCATGTCCTCGGCCTCTTCGCGGGCCTCGTCTATAATCTCCTTGCGGAGCTTCTTTATATCTTCCAGTTCCTTCTGGTATTTTCCTGTAATGTTCTCAAGAGTCTTGTCGGTATGGCGGATCTTCTCCAGCTTCTCGTCGAGAGCCCTGCGGTTCCTCGCGATCTTGCGCAGATTCCTCTCGATCCCGACATACTCCTCTCCGGCTCTGTTCTCCGCATCCTTTACGATTTCCTCCGGGAGTCCCATCTTCCTCGCCAGCTCGAATGCGAACGAGTTGCCCGGCAGACCCATCTCCAGTTTGAACAGCGGAGCGATATTCTTGGCGTCGAACTGCATCGCGCCATTGATGACTCCTGTCTCCGCCCCTGACGCATATAGCTTCAGGTTGGTATAGTGCGTCGTTATGACCCCATAGACTCCGCGACGGTCCAGCTCGCTGAGGATCGACTCTGCGATAGCGCCGCCGGCGGCAGGCTCGGTTCCGGACCCGAACTCGTCGATCAGCACCAGCGTCCGGTTGTCAGCGACTGCCAGCATCTGCTTCATGGTGTCGAGGAACGAGCTGTATGTACTCAGGTCATTGTCGATCGACTGACCATCGCCGATATCGACCATGATCCGGTCGAAGACCGTCATCTCCGAGGTCTCGGACGTCGGAATCAGCATTCCCCACTGGAACATGTACTGGAGCAGCCCGACTGTCTTCAGACAGACCGACTTTCCTCCGGCGTTCGGCCCCGAGATCAGCAGGATATGCTTCGCCGGGGTCAAGGTACATGTCAACGGGACTATTTCTTTGCCTTCGCGCCTGAGGGTCTTCTCGAGTATCGGGTGACGGGCCCTGCGCAGCTGCATCTCGCCCTCTTCGGAGACTATCGGCATCCCGGCGATGTACTCGAGGGCGGTCTGGGCCTTCGCGATTATGAAATCGAGCTCGCAGATGCACTTCGCGCCGTCCAGCAGTTCTGGGACATATGGCCGCAGGAAGTCGCTGAATTCATAGAGAATCCGGGCGATCTCCCGGCTCTCGGCGAAATGCAGCTCGCTGATTTCGTTTTCAAGCTCGATTATCTCGGCCGGCTGGATGAACGTTGTCTTTCCTGAAGAGGATTCGTCATAGACGAAGCCCTGTATCTTGCGCTTGTTGGCGGAGTTGACCGGGATAAGCATCTTTCCGTCGCGGACGGCCACTCCGGCGTCCTCGTCGACGATGCCCTCCTGCTGGGCTTTCTTAAGTATGGCCCCGATCCTCTTGGATATCGCGCCTTCCTTGTCCTTGAGACTGCGGCGGATTTCGTAGAGGCCGTCGGATGCCGTATCCTTGACGTTGCCGTATTTGTCGAGAATTATGTCGATGCGGCGCTGGACTTCGGGGAAGCTGATGATGCCCGATACCATGCGCGAGAGATTCGGATAGACGCCGTCTTTGATATTGGCGAAGAAGCCGGTGACTTTGCGGAGAGTCTCCATCATGGTCCGGAGCTTGCCGAGGGAAAGAAGGTCTATGTTGGCGCCTTCCCCCTGGAGTATGGTCAGGAATTCGGTACAGTCGACGTATCCGCTCGAAGGAAAACTATCCTCGAACATCACTATAAGTCTCATCTCGTCTGTGAGAAGCAGTCTTTTGCGGATTTCCTCCGGGTCTGAAGAGAACTCTTCGGAGGCGACTCTCTGGACGGCATAGTCAGTACTGCACCGGTCGGAAATAGCTTTCCGTATCCTGTCAAACCCCAATTTCGCCTCAAGCCGGCTGTCTATGTCAATTCCTTTTTCCAATATCAATTCTTATTATCAGGATTGCTGCTCTGCCCCGAGAAAGCCCTTCCCAGAAGCAGCTTCAGCTCATTCATGTTTTCAATATGAGTTACTTCTCCTCGGTGGATAAAGGAGACGTCGCCCGTCTCCTCGGAGACGACGATTACATCAGCGTCCGAAACCTCGGAGATACCGATCGCGGCCTTGTGCCTCATTCCGAATCTTGCCGGAATGTCCTGCCTGTCGGTAATAGGCAGGGTACAACGGGCAGCGACAATGCGGCTGCCGTTTATTATCATCGCTCCGTCGTGGAGCGGGGAGTTCTTGAAGAACAGGTTCAGTATCAGTCGGCGGTTGATCGTCGCGTCGATCCGGTCCCCGGTCTCTATTATGTACTGGAGACTGTCAATGTGCGGGAAGACGATAAGCGCCCCGGTTTTCGTGTCGGACATCGTACGGCAGGCTTCTGCGACTTCGTTGAGGTCCGCGGTCTCGAGGTTCTGCCCTTTCTGGCCGAAGAGTTTCTCAATGATGACCCTCGATCTCGTGCCGAGCTTTGTCTCCGAGCCTATCCTGTAGAGGAAATGCCGGATCTCCGGCTGGAAGATCACGATAAGGGCCAGGACGCCGACATCGATGAACGTCCCCAGCAGCGAGCTCATGAGTTTCATGTTGAGGGCGTCGACGATGACCATAAGCACGTAGATCACGATGACTGCCAGGAAGATATTCAGAGCCGAAGAATTGCGGATCCAGCGGAATGCAATGAAAATAATCAGGGCAACCAGAAGGATGTCCAACAGGTCCATCGGAGACACGTTCAGTATGTCGAATACGCCCAGAATCATATCCTATACAAATGTAGTCAAAATAATCTATAAAAGAAATACCTATTTATATATGTCAAAAAATTATGGAAAAGTGATTGAAAATTAAATAAATAATCGTACCTTTGCAGTCCGCAAAAAGTATGCGGAAAGCGTAAATTATTATTAAACAATTAATTAACAAACCAATGCCTGGATTAATTGGAAAGAAAATCGGAATGACTTCCGTTTTCGGTGCTGATGGAAAAAATATTCCATGCACCGTTATTGAGGCTGGTCCATGTGTTGTTACGCAGGTTCGTACAGTAGAGAAAGATGGTTATGCCGCTGTACAGCTTGCCTATGACGAAACGACTGAAAAGCATGCCAGCGCCCCGCTCAAAGGGCATTTTGAAAAGGCAGGAACCACCCCTAAGCGTAAGCTTGTCGAATTCCCGGCAGACTTCAAGGGAGAGCTCAAACTCGGCGACACCGTAGCACTCGGCGATGTATTCGAAGAGATGCAGTTCATCGATGTTGTCGGTACTTCTAAGGGTAAAGGATTCCAGGGCGTTGTAAAACGTCATGGTTTCGCAGGAGTCGGCGGCACCACTCATGGTCAGCACAACCGTCTTCGTCACCCTGGTTCAATGGGTGCATCATCATGGCCTTCACGTGTATTCCCTGGAATGCGCATGGCTGGTCATATGGGCAATGAGCGTGTCAAGGTCATGAACCTTCCGGTCATCAAACTTATCCCTGAGAATAATCTTATCGTAGTTAAAGGTTCCGTTCCAGGAGCTAAAGGTTCTTATCTGATTTTGGAGGCATAAGACTATGGAATTGAAAGTATTGAAAATTGACGGAACAGAGTCTGGGAAGACTGTAGTTCTCGACGAGAAGGTATTCGGCGCAACTCCGAATGACCACGCAATCTATCTCGATGTAGTCCAGTACCTCGCAAATCAGCGTCAGGGTACCGCTAAGACCAAGGACAGAAGCGAAATCGATTACAGCACCAAGAAGCTTGGTCGCCAGAAAGGCGGCGGTGGCGCACGTCACGGTAGCTTGAAGGCTAACATCTTCGTAGGTGGTGGTCGTGTATTCGGTCCTAAGCCTCGTGACTATCGCTTCAAACTCAACAAGAAGCTCAAACAGCTTGCAAGAGTATCTGCGCTTTCTTACAAGGCACAGGAGAACCAGATCAAGATCGTAGAGCCGTTCGCACTGGACGCTCCTAAGACAAAGGACTTCCTCTCAATCCTTTCAGCTATCAAGGCTGGATCAAGAAAGGTCCTCGTCGTTCTTCCTGAGAACTCTGCAAACATCTACCTTTCATCACGTAACCTCCCTGAGGTAAAGGTCATCACTGTAGACGAAATCAACACATACGCAGTAATGAATGCAAATTCAGTAGTATTCGTTGATGGTGTACAGGATATTCTCGCCTCAAGAGTTAACAGCTAAAAGACGTTAGAGATGGGAATTATCATTAAGCCAATAGTAACAGAGAAGTTGACGGCTCAGGGCGAAAAGTTGAACCGTTACGGTTTCATCGTAGACCGTTCTGCAAACAAACTTCAGATCAAGTCTGCTGTGGAGCAGATGTACAATGTTGTCGTCGCTGACGTCAACACCTGCAACTACCACGGCAAGAAGAAAGCACGTTTCACAAAAGCCGGTCTTCTCAGAGGTCGCGCAAATCACTATAAGAAAGCTTATGTGACTCTCGCGGGCGAAGACAAGATCGATTTTTACGCAAATATTTAAGGAGGGATAGGTTATGGCAATGAAAAAATACAAACCGGTTACTCCCGGTCAGAGAAACAAGGTAATCAGCGCATTTGACGACATTACCTGCAAGAAGCCTTACAAGGGCTTGCTTGAGCCTATCAAGAAGTCAGGCGGACGTAACAACACCGGTCAGATGACCATGCGTTACATCGGCGGCGGTCACAAGAGAATGTACCGTATCATCGACTTCCTCCGCGACAAAGACGCTTGCACTGCAACCGTTCTCACAATCGAGTACGATCCGAACCGTAGCGCCCGTATCGCACTTGTACAGTATGAAGATGGCGAGAAGAGATATATCATAGCTCCGAACGGCCTTAAGGTCGGTCAGGTGATCGCTTCCGGTTCAGGAGTTGCTCCTGAGGTCGGTAACACTCTTCCTTTAGCTGAAATTCCGGTAGGTACACTTGTTCACAACATCGAGCTTCGCCCTGGTCAGGGTGGTGCAATGGCCCGCTCAGCCGGCGCTTTCGCACAGCTCGCAGCACGTGAAGGTAACCACGCCGTTCTCCGTCTGCCTTCAGGCGAGACTAGAATGGTCCTCGTTACCTGCCGCGCAACCGTTGGAACAGTTTCCAACCCTGAACACAATCTGGAGTCCTATGGAAAGGCTGGCCGCAGCAGATGGCTCGGACGCCGCCCTCACAACCGTGGTGTTGTTATGAACCCACATGATCACCCTATGGGTGGTGGTGAAGGCCGTGCATCCGGAGGTCACCCAAGGTCACGTAAGGGTCTTCCTGCAAAGGGATACAAGACACGTAATCCTAAGGCTACTTCAAATAAGTTCATCATTGAAAGAAGAAAGAAATAATCGGAATTAAACTTTAGGAATTATGAGTCGTTCATTAAGAAAAGGTCCATATATCCAGGAAGCCCTGGAGAAAAGAATTCTTGCTATGAATGATGGTAGCAAGAAGAAAGAAGTTGTCAAGACCTGGTCACGCGCAAGCATGATATCTCCTGACTTCGTCGGCCACACCATCGCTGTCCATAACGGAAACAAGTTTATTCCGGTTTATGTAACAGAGAACATGGTCGGCCACAAGCTCGGTGAGTTTGCTCCTACAAGAACTTTCAGAGGCCACTCTGGCAATAACAAGAAGTAATTCATTAAACGGATTGAATTATGGGAAAACGTAAAAAGTTAATGGCCGATAGGCTGAAAGAACTCAAGAAGCAGACAGCAGTAGCTAAGCTCAATGATGTACCTACATCTCCTCGCAAGATGCGTCTCGTAGTAGACACAGTAAGAGGTGTGGAAGTAAACCGTGCGCTCGATCTTTTGAAATATTCAAAGAAAGCGCCTTCAATCCGTCTTGAGAAGCTTCTCCGTAGCGCTATTGCTAACTGGGAGGCTAAGAACCAGGACAATGCAAAAGAACTCGATAACGGTAACGTATATATCAAGACCATCATGGTTGACGAAGGTCGCACCCTCAAGAGAATCCGCCCATGCCCTCAGGGACGTGCCGGTAGGATCCGCAAGAGAAGCAACCATGTTACCATTATCCTCGATGTAAAGAAACCATCAACAGTGGAGGCATAAGAATATGGGACAGAAAACAAATCCTATCAGCAACAGAATCGGTATCACCCGTGGTTGGGACTCTAACTGGTGTGGTGGTAACTATGCAGAGAAGATAGCCGAGGACTACAAGATCCGTAAATATCTCGAGAACCGTCTTGCAAAGGCTAGCATCTCCAAGATTGTAATCGAGAGAACCCTTAAGCTCATCACCGTGACCATCCAGGCAGCTCGCCCGGGCGTGATCATCGGAAAAGGTGGACAGGAGGTCGACAAGCTCAAGGAAGAGCTCAAGAAAGTAACCAAGAAAGAGGTTCAGATCAACATCTTCGAGGTTCGCAGACCTGAGGTTGACGCCCGTATCGTGGCTGATTCCATCGCCCGCCAGATCGAGGGCCGTGTATCATACAGAAGAGCCATCAAGATGGCTGTCGCTTCTGCTATGAGAGTTGGTGCAGAGGGTATCAAGGTGCTTATCAGCGGCCGTGTAGGCGGCGCCGAGATGGCACGTAGCGAGATGTTCAAGGAAGGTCGTACACCTCTCCACACATTCCGTGCTGATATCGACTATGCACTCGCAGTAGCCAACACCAAAGTAGGTTGCCTTGGTATCAAGGTTTGGATCTGCAACGGTGAGGTTTACGGCAAGAAGGATCTTTCTCCTAACGCAGGTGTATCTGCATCTGCAGCTCAGCCTCAGGCACAGGCTCGTGGCGGACGTGGCGGAGACCGTGGAGGTCGTCGCGGCGGACGTGGCGGACGCAGGGGCGCTGAGAACAAATCAGAGTAAGACTTTGCAATAAGTAATATTTTTACTACTTTTACAACCTGTTCCTCTTTTCGGAACAGGTTGTTTTTTTATTTTAGAGTACACTGTATGAAACTGACACACAACCTTTTCGTTGCTGCAGCCGCCTTGGCTGTCGTAGCCTGCGGACCGAAGCAGTCCGATGTGACCGTTGTTTCCGGTACCGCTCCGGATGCGTCCGAGGTCCACGTCCTTGTAAAAGATATCCAGCTGGATACAACCGTTGCCGTCAATGAAGGCAAATTCTCTGTGGAGATTCCTAAGTGTCTTACCTCCCTTGCCATCATAGAGGCAGGTGACGGCTCGGCCCAGTTTATCTCAGATGGAACTAAACTCAATTTCGATTTCAGCAGCGAGGAGCCTGTTATTACTTCAGACAGCAAGAACTCGATCACCACCAGATTCGAAGCCTTCAACAAGTGGAACCAGGACTTCATTTCTGAATATCGTTCGAACCTCGCAGAAATCGCCAACGACGAGACTCTCTCTGATGAGGAGAAAGACAGTAAATCCGAGGAGCTTACCGAGAAGGCCCACGATGAATATAATGCCTACAACATGAAGGCCGTTGACGAGAACCTGGACAATATCCTCGGTCTCGTAGCCCTTCAGAATGTATATTCAGACTATGAAGGCAACGAGCTCTCCGAGGTTCTCGATAAGCTCGCCCCTGGTCTTCAGGAACTCCGCTTCGTCAAGACTCTCAAGGCCGGTGTCGAAAGCCGCAGCAAGACAGCCGAAGGCATGATGTTCACCGACTTCGAGGTTGAAGAGACTCCTGCCAAGTTCGTCAAGTTCTCCGACTATATCGGCAAGGGCAAATATGTCCTCGTTGACTTCTGGGCTTCATGGTGCGGTCCATGCCGTGCCGAGATTCCTAATATCAAGGACGTATATGCCAAGTTCCATGGTGAGAACTTCGATGTCCTCAGCGTCGCTGTATGGGACGAGGTGGACGATACGATCGAGGCTGCCAAGGAACTCGGTATCGAATGGAACCAGATTATCAATGCCCAGAAGATCCCTACGGATATCTACGGCATCGAGGGTATTCCTCATATCATCCTCTTCGGACCTGACGGAACTATCCTCAAGCGCGGTCTCCGAGGCCCGGCTATCGGCGAGGAAGTCGCCAAATATGTCAAGTAATTGGACGTAAAAGATAAAATATCATTATTTCCGCATTCCCCCGGAGTCTATCGTTATTATGACTCCGAGGGAAATGTGATTTATGTCGGCAAGGCGAAAGACCTGCATAAAAGAGTCGCCCAGTACTTTGTGGACCCCGCCAGGCTCAACAGAAAGACAAGGATCCTTGTCTCGAAGATAGCCGATGCCCAGTACTCGGTAGTGGATACCGAAGCCGACGCCTTGCTGCTTGAGAACAACCTGATCAAGCAGTACAAGCCTAAATACAATATCCTTCTGAAGGATTCGAAGACCTATCCTTGGATATGTGTCACCAGTGACGAGTTCCCTAAGGTCTTCCTTACCAGGCGCGTGGTCAAGAATGGTTCCCGATATTTCGGCCCTTACAGTTCCGTCATCCATGCGCGCAACCTTCTGGAGATGTTCCGGGATATCTATCCGCTGCGGACCTGCAATCTCAAGATAGACTCTTCCGCGATACTGCACCGCAAATTCCGTCCGTGTCTGGAGTACCATATCGGCCGCTGCAAGGGCTGTTGCATAGGAGCGATCTCCAAGAAGGAATACAACGACTACATCGAAGAAATAGTCTCCATGCTGAAGGGAGGCGGCCGGGAAGCCATCCAGCATTACAGGACTCTTATGGAAGAAGCCGCCGGAGCTCTCGAATTCGAAAGGGCGGAGACATACAAATACAAGATGCAGTCGCTCGAGAAGCATTATTCCAAGTCCATAATCACAAGCGCGGCCGACAGCAACCTCGATGTCTTCTCTCTCGTATGCGACGAGGCTGAAGCATTCGGCAACTTCCTGAGGATCAGGGGAGGAGCGATTGTCCAGTCCCTGAATCTCGGTTTCAAGATGAACATAGAAGAAGAGCCGGCATCGGTCCTCAGCACATTCATCGCCGAGATCGAATCCAAGTTCGGAGAGCTTTCCCGGGAGGTCGTCGTCCCGTTCCTTCCGGACGTCGAAATCGACGGCGTGGAGTTCCGGATCCCTGTCAAGGGGGACAAGCTCGCCCTGCTCGAACTCAGCTCCCGTAACGCCAAGGAAATGCGTTTCAACGCCCTTAAGCAGAGGGAACATACAGACCCGGACAACTTCCACCGCAAGGTGCTCGAAGAGCTCCAGAAAGCCATCGGAATGCCTGTCCTGCCTGTCCATATGGAATGCTTCGACAACTCCAACATCCAGGGCACCAACCCTGTGGCATCATGCGTCGTATTCCGCGACGGCGTTCCATCCAAGAAGGATTACCGCCGGTTCAAGATAAAGACAGTGATCGGAGCCAACGACTACGCATCGATGAAGGAAGTCGTCAACCGGCGCTATTCCAGAATGCTTGCCGAGGCTCCGGACGACCTGCCGCAGCTGATAGTGATCGATGGCGGAAAGGGGCAGCTGGACTTTGCCTATCAGGCCCTCGCCGAACTTGGACTGACCGAAAAACTCACAGTGATAGGTCTGGCAAAACGTCTCGAAGAGGTAATCAGGGTAGGAGACCCTTATCCTCTTTTCATAGACCGTAATTCGCAGGCCCTCAAGTTGTTGCAGCAAATTCGCGACGAGGCGCACCGTTTCGGCATAACCTTCCACCGCAACCTCCGCAGCAAGGCCCAGATCGACTCCGCCCTGCGGGAGATCAAGGGCGTCGGCGAGAAGACGGAGCAGCGTCTTATCATGCATTACGGCAGCGTCGCCCGTATTGCAGCCGCTCCTCTTGAAGATATTGAAAAATTCCTCGGGAATGCCGAACTGGCCCGCCGGATAAAGGAAACACTTTCTTAGAAAAAATCCATGTTTATTTAAAAAGTGTAGAAAAAATCGCTATATTCGCATATTGAAACGTTTTATATAGCCAATATTTTTAACACTCAATAACCAGTAAACTATGGAGTACCTTTTCTATTTGGTTCCCGCCGCATCGATTGTGGCGCTGTTTTTTGCCTACTATTTCTTCCGTCAGATGATGAAAGAAAGCGAAGGCACCGTAACTATGAAAGAAATCGCGCAATATGTGCGCGAAGGGGCGATGGCATACCTCAGACAGCAATATAAGGTCGTCACAATAGTCTTTATAATACTTGCCGTAATCTTCGCCGTCCTGGCCTATGGCTTCGGAATCCAGAACCCTTGGGTGCCGTTCGCCTTCCTTACCGGAGGTTTCTTCTCCGGACTGGCAGGCTTCGTCGGAATGAAGACCGCTACTTACGCTTCGGCGCGTACTGCCAACGCAGTAAGCCACTCCCTGGACAAAGGACTTAAACTAGCCTTCCGCAGCGGCGCTGTGATGGGCCTGACCGTCGTGGGCCTCGGCCTCCTCGATATCTCGATCTGGTGGCTGGTCCTCAACGTTTTCGTCTCGGAGCCGGATTCCAGCCAGAAGCTCGTAGTCATAACGACGACGATGCTCACTTTCGGCATGGGAGCTTCGACCCAGGCCCTGTTCGCCCGCGTCGGCGGAGGTATCTATACCAAAGCCGCTGACGTAGGAGCCGACATCGTCGGAAAGGTCGAGCAGGACATCCCGGAGGACGACCCTCGCAATCCTGCGACAATTGCCGACAACGTGGGCGATAACGTCGGAGATGTCGCCGGTATGGGCGCAGACCTCTATGAGTCCTACTGCGGCTCGATTCTCGCTACCATGGCCCTCGGTGCGTCGGCCTTCTTCGGCGATCTCGAGATGCAGACTCGCGCAATCATGGCCCCGATGACTATCGCCGCGATCGGCGTCGTGCTCTCGATTCTGGGCATCTACGCTGTCCGTACTAAGGAAGGGGCCGGCCTGCAGCAGCTCCTGGGCTCCCTCAGTCGCGGAACCAACCTGAGCGCAGTGCTGATCGCAGCATGTACGTTCGGCATCTTCCGCATCCTGAAGTTCGAAAACTGGTGGCAGCTGTCACTTTCGGTGGTAGTCGGCCTTCTCGCGGGAGTCATAATCGGCAAAGCTACAGAATACTATACCTCTCATTCATATAAACCTACTCGTAAACTCGCTGAAAGCGCCCAGACCGGCTCCGCTACCGTAATCATCAGCGGAGTCGGACTTGGGATGATATCGACGGCCATTCCTGTGGTTACCATAGGAATCGCCATACTGCTCTCCTACTGCTTCGCGGCCGGTTTCTCATTCGATCCTGCCGTCCTCGGCAAGGGACTCTATGGTATCAGTATCGCCGCCGTCGGGATGCTCTCGACCCTGGGAATCACCCTCGCTACCGATGCTTACGGCCCTATTGCCGACAATGCGGGAGGCAATGCCCAGATGTCCGAACTCGATCCGTCGGTGCGTGAAAAGACCGACATCCTCGACGCTCTCGGAAACACTACCGCCGCTACCGGAAAGGGTTTCGCAATCGGTTCCGCGGCCCTTACCGCCCTCGCTCTGCTGGCTTCATATATCGAAGAAATCAAGATCGGTCTCGGCCAGTTGCATGCGACCATACCGGAAATCGTGGCGCACTATAATATCACGATCATGAATCCGATAGTCCTCGCCGGCATATTCATCGGCTCGATGATGGCCTTCCTGTTCTGCGGACTGACCATGAACGCAGTGGGCCGCGCAGCCCAGAAGATGGTCGTCGAAGTACGCCGCCAGTTCCGGGAAATCGCCGGAATCCTCGAGGGAAAGCAGCGTCCGGACTATACCAGCTGCGTGCGCATCTCCACGAAGGCTGCCCAGCATGAGATGGTGTTCCCGTCGCTGCTGGCCATAATCGTCCCTGTGCTCGTGGGCATGATCCTCGGGCCTGCCGGAGTCCTCGGCCTTCTCGGCGGAGGTCTCGGCGCCGGATTCGTGCTGGCCATCTTCCTGGCCAACTCGGGAGGCGCATGGGACAATGCCAAGAAGTTCGTGGAGGAGGGTAATTTCGGAGGCAAGAACTCCGCTTCCCACAAGGCTACGATAGTGGGCGATACCGTCGGTGACCCGTTCAAGGATACTTCCGGACCGTCGCTCAACATACTTATCAAGCTGATGAGCATGGTATCTATCGTAATGGCCGGCCTGACCGTGTTCCTGCACCCGTAGTAACGTTAAATGCCAGCTTTAAAGTAATATTCTTTCTATATTAAACAGTTCGCCCCGACAGTCATCCGACTGCCGGGGCGATGTTTTACGTGCGTGCTGATTAAAGTGCGATCAGCGTGTAATCTTTTCTTATAGATTCAAGAGTCATGGCATCGGAGGTTGGGATCTGCTCGATGAAGTCCGTCAGGCAATAATCTTCTATGATATAATCTTTAAAGAGCGTATAGGCGACTTTGCCTTCTGAACTTTCAGTCAAGATGTAAGTTTTACCAGTCTTGGCGTCAACATATTTGCTAACGTTGTCCAACAGGGTGAAGTCTTTGTCAGAACTGATGACCATCCCCGGGATTTCTTCAAATGTACATCCGAACTTGTCATCCGATTTCTGGCCATACTGTCTGCATATGATTTTCAAATACGGGACCATGGCTGCCAGTCTCTTGCCCTCTTCCTGAACATAGTCGTTTATGTATTCGGAAGGAACTGTAGCCGTCCTGAAAGTAAACAGGCAATCTCCATAACGGGACTCCAGAATACTGCGGACTTGATTGTCTCTTACTTCGACGGTTATGCAAGGCTCCTTTAGGGATTTTAAGCCAGTCTTGCCTGTCCTGTAGTATTCTTTATAAATATCTTTGAGGTTTGATTCTTCTATCAAATATGTCAGAGGCAGCAATGACCTTTCAGGAAAAGCTATGACCGGTTCATCATCCTTATCCGAAAAGCGGGTCATGTCCGCGGCATAAGACTGATTCAGATCATAAAGATCATAAGGGAGGAAGACATTATTGAACGAATAGCAGAAGCTATATATCATGGATGTAGCCTGGATGCTTGTAAACTTCTCAAAGCAGAAGTCATCTTTTCCATTTCCCAAGGTGAATCCTATCGGACCATACTTTATCGCGGATCTGATAGAGGTCTCCAAGTTCTGTTCGTTCTTTGCGGCTGATCTCTTGGAACCGGCAGGATTGCCCATAAACTGTATGACAGCTCTTGAACCTATCGTGTATTTTGTTATGATATAGCTTCCGCATTCTTCAACCATAATAGCGGGTGAGCAGTAATACAACTGATTCAAGAATAAATCTGTGGCATAATCAAGATATATGTCTTCCTGGCCTTTATACGGATCCTTCATTTCGACGGTTTTGAGTAAACACCTGTCAATCACTTCTCCAAATACATGGTCCCGGACGTCATCATAAATATGGAATCTGGACACGAAATCTTCCTTCGCTTCCTTTTTTATCTGATTGATGAATATGGCGTCATCTCCGTTTGTTATTTTCGCCGAATGGATCTTTTTACCATAGTTCTCAAAATTGGCGAAAGCCAGAATGTCCGATACTTCTTTGCGAAGATATTTCTCCGTAACTCTTTCAGGATGGTTCTCGATAAACTTGTCGATGTCCATTACGGGAAAACCGATATTGACGGGACTGTCATAGGGGTATTCTTTCATGCAATATGAGCATCCCAACGGAGAAGTAATTATAGTGCCGGCCTTGGTTCTTGAAAGCCATGCGCGGCCGTAATTAGTAAACTCATACTTTGAGTCCCTTTCTCTAAGGACATAAATTATTGGCTTCTCCGGTTCAACTGAAGATGTATCCTGGATTTCCTCCGCGTCCGGAATATCCTGGTCTTCATCGTCATCAGGAACAGTTATTTCTTCCGTGATTGGATTTTCTTTTTCCTTGTCGCAAGATATGGTGGCAAATGCGAGGGCGGTCGACACCATAAGGATTTCAATTGCTCTAGTTATCATTTTTTATATTTTTTGACCGTGCTAAGTTATAAATAATTTGTGAGAGTACAAGAAGCTCCGAAACAAGCATAGATATAGCTCCAGGTCGTTTTTTATTGTCGTTTGGATGAATTATTTTGCTCGGAGGAGGAGGGGGCTTTCGCAAAATGAATATGAATTACACGCAAAATGCAAGTCAACGTGTGTGAAAATAAGCTAAGTTGGCATCGGGTTTTATGCCCAATAGCTTAACTAACAACTTTTTAAAATGTACAAACTTACTTTATTCGCAATGTCCATCTGCGCAGCGATGACATTGTCGTGCCAGCAGGAAAAAGCCTGTCTGGACAATGAAAGTTCCGACAACCGGGAACAGACCTTCACTTTCACTATCGCTCAGGACGAAGACACGAAAGCCGGCTATGATTCTAATGATAGACTTGTCTGGAAAAGCGGCGACAAGATTCTCGTCCACGGAGAGGGTTCAGGCTCAAACTACAGACAGGTAGTCACTCTTTCTTCATCCAACATCTCCTCAGACGGCCTTACGGCTACCGTGAAAGTTCCGTCAGGACTCAAGGCTTATGACCGTTCCGACAAGGGTTATGTCAGCAAATACTACGCACAGTATCCTGCAGACGCAGCTCCGGACGGCAAGCTCTATTATTTCTCCGTCTTCA
>Ga0256407_10002843_pt1 | contig 32012 bp, 15 predicted proteins | sample RumenRJG_04DNA_FD_193489 | JGI IMG/M metagenome (GOLD analysis project Ga0256407, IMG submission 193489) | Bovine rumen microbial communities from Lethbridge, Alberta, Canada - RJG_04 | ecosystem: Host-associated > Mammals > Digestive system > Stomach > Rumen | place: Canada: Alberta...
TCAGAGATGGCCCACCCCATGCCTTGGCGATCCTGGTGGCGGTTAACCCCACGCAGCGGATAGGAACGCCCATTGAGGAAGAATCCCTTGTCGGGGTCGACAGTGAAGTAGCGTAACCCCATGTCGACTCGCAATGTATCGACCACACGACCTTGTTGCAATAGTTCAAACAAGAAATGGTAGCGTTGCGGATTGTCAAGACCATTCCATAGCATCGGATGGTCAATGGCAAGTGGTTGACTGATTTCAAGGAACTTATTGCACACAGTGGCACCACTTTGGGTCTGTGTGGTGACGTGTTGCCCATGCGGGTCAATAACCGTGGTGCGCAAACTCAGTGCCGCGCCATCGGTCTGGCGATTATCCACCCGGGCTTTGATTGTGAGGCGCGCTTGACTATCAGACACCTTATCTTGACTAATATACACCCCTGATGAAGCATAGTCTAGCGGAGTGAAACAGGTGACGGGCAACACCAGCAACGAAACGGGCCGATAAATCCCACCGAAGATAGTGAAGTCGCCCTCGAGCGGTGCAATCATCGGGTCGAGCGCATTGGTCACCTCAACACGCAGTTCGTTGCCATGCGCCTTGAGCAAGTGTGTCAACTCGAAGCAGAAAGCAGTGAATGCTCCCTGATGCCGTCCCAGTCGCTTGCCGTTGAGCCACACAGTGGCATCCTGGCTCACACCTTCAAAACGGACGAACGTGCGATCGCTGACATTTGCCTTAGCCGGCGCATCAAAGCGGCAGCAATAGGTTGCCGCACCTCGATAATAGTCGGGCGTAGTGCCATCCTGCGCATTCCAGGTGTGCGGGATGGTGATTGATTGCCACTGGCCTGGCTTGTCGGCACGCTCAAATGTCCATTGACCATCGAGTCGCATGGAAGTGCGCGCGTGCACTAGCGCCACATGGGCGAAGATGAGAGCCACTAAGACAATCAGTCGTTTAGTTGTCGTCATAGGCTGAAAAATAAAAGCATTTTTTGTTGGTGCAAAGTTAACACCTTATTAGTTGATAGCGGCAATAATTTAGTGCAAAAAACTAGCACATACGTCTGCACCGTCTTGTGATTCGGCGTCAATCTAACATTTTTCTACAAGATTGCTATTTTTTGATACACCTATATTTACAATAAGTACTACTTTTGCAGAAAGATTTTTCATTCTTAGCATCTTATGAAGCGAACAAACATAATATGGCTGATGATTTTGTGCCTGGGCTTGCTGGCTGGGGCGCAAAACTACCCCTATAAATACTACTTCCGCAACATCAGCAAGCCTGACGGCCTGTCGCAGACCGACATCAAGGCCATTCTGCAAGATAGTCGCGGCTTCATGTGGTTCGGCACACGCAACCGCCTGAACCGCTATGATGGTCATACAATAAGGGTCTTTGACTGCGTAGACACCCAAGCAGGCAAGCGCAACAACAACGTTTCATCGCTCTACGAGGACAGCAACAGCCACCTGTGGGTGGGCACTGACAAGGGCGTGTTTGTCTTCGACCCTACAAGCGAGCACTTCAAGTTTGTCGACAACAAGACCGCTTCGGGTGTGCAGATGGTTGACTGGGTGGCAGCCATCGACAACGATGCCGAGGGCAACATCTGGATAGTGGTGCCCAACCAAGGTGTGTTCCGATACAACGAGGGCAAGCCGCTGACACTGTACACCTTCGGCAATCCCAATCATCCCGACTATGGCGGCCCACAATGCCTGTGCATCGATATCAACGACCGTGTGTGGGTGGGCACCAACGGCAACGGCGTGTACCAATTTGACAAGACACAAAACCGATTCAAGCAGTATCTGGGCAACAACGATGGGCAAACACTAACCGGCGAGAACATCTACACCATGTGCGACTATGGTGACGACTTGGTGCTGGGTGTGCACGATGGCAAACTGCGACGGCTGAACAAACGGCGCAATGCGGTGGTCGACTTCAACGCACCACAAGTGCACTATTCCATCATCCGCGATGTCCAGTGCTATGACGACGTGCTGTGGGTGGGTACACAGCGCGGTGTGTATATCATCGATGAGCACTTGAATGATATCCAGCACATCGAGCACGATGCCATGTGCACCTACTCGTTGAGCGACAACCAGATAGGCCGCATCTACAAGGATCGTGAAGGCGGCATCTGGGTGGGTACAAACTTGGGTGGTGTCAACTACTTGCCGCTGAAGGGAATGGCCTTCATGCGCTATGTGCCATTGACCAAACCCAACACGATCACCAGCAAGCGCATCCGCGAGATGGCCGAGGACGAACAGGGCAACATCTGGATAGGCACCGAGGACGCGGGCATCAATATCTTTAACCCTCAGAGTGGGCAGTTCAGCGTATTGGGCAAGGGCATCTTGTCGAGCGAAAACACGCTGTCGCTCATTTCGATGAACGGACAGATGTGGGTGGGATATTTCAAGCAAGGTCTTGACCTCATCGCCCAGTCGGGTCATGGTGTGCGGCACTACACTGCCAATGCGCTGGGTCTGAATGATGCCAGTATCTATGCCTTGTGCCATGACAGTGAGGGGCGTGTATGGCTGGGCAACGGTTGGGGCGTGTATGTCGCACAACCAGGTTCATTCACATTCACCCGCATGGATCAGTTCGGGTTTAACTATATCTTTGACCTGATGGAGGACAGCGACCACAACATCTGGGTTGTCACTATGGGCAAGGGTGTGTATCGCTACAACCCCAAGACTGGCGCGGTCAAGCACTTCATGCATCACGAGGGCGACACCACGTCGATGAGCAGCAACTCGGTGAGCAATGTCATCGAGACCAGCCGCGGCGAGTTGTGGTTCTCGACCGACCGTGGTGGCGTGTGCCGCTTTAACAAGCAAAACGAGACATTCACCACGTTCAGCATCGAGCAAGGGCTGCCCGATGACACAGGATATAAGATACTAGAAGACAAGAACGGGCTCCTGTGGTTCGGGACCAACAACGGCTTGGTCAAACTAGACCCCACCACCGGCAAATGCCAGGTGTTCACCACGGCTCATGGCCTGCCTGGCAACCAGTTCAACTACAAGTCGGCCTTGAGCACACGCGAGGGTATCTTCTACTTCGGCAGTAGTGAAGGACTCATTTCGTTCAATCCTTATTATATTAATAAGAACCAATATGCCCCACCAGTCTATATCACGCGATTCATGATCAACAACAGCGAGGTATTTCCTGGTCAAGAAGACTCACCGTTGACCCAGAGCATCCTTGACACCAAGCGCATCACGTTGCGCCATGACCAGTCGAGTATAGCCTTTGAGTTTGCAGCACTGAGTTATGTCATGCCCTCGGCCAACCAATATGCCTACAAAATGGAAGGCGTGGACAAGGACTGGGTCTATACCGAGACCAATCAAAGTGTGTCCTATGCCAACCTTAGCCCCGGCCACTATGTGTTCCATGTCAAGGGCGCAAACAGCGATGGCGTGTGGAGCGAGCATGAGGCCTCAATTGAGATTGTGGTGCTTCCACCCTGGTGGAAGACCATCTGGGCATATCTGGCTTATCTGGCACTTGTTTCGGGGTTAGTGTGGTGGGTCTTCAACCTGTACAAACGCCGCGAGTTGTCGAAGGCTCAAGAGGCACAGCGCCTGTTTGAGGCCGAGAAAGAGAAAGAATTGTATCAGAACAAGATAGATTTCTTCACGAGCATTGCCCACGAGATACGCACACCGCTCACTCTCATCAATGGTCCACTCGAGAACCTGGTGGAAATGGACATTGCCGACAAGGAAATCAGGCGCAACCTGACCACGATGCGCCGCAACACCAGCGACCTGATGAACCTCATCAACCAGTTGCTGGACTTCCGCAAGATGGACAGCAACAAGATGGAGATGCACTTTGTCAACGTCAACCTATCCAGCCTGTTGCGTGAGTGGGTCAGAAAGTTTGCCGAGATGCCTGCTGCATCACAGCGCGAGATTACACTCAACCTGCCTGAGAACGACATCCATGTCAGTGCCGACCGCAATGCGCTCATCAAGGTGCTGAACAATCTGTTCTCCAACGCTGTGAAATACAGCGTGCAGAACATCAACATCACGCTGCAGGGCGACGACAAGCAGGTGACCATGTTCATGGACAACGACGGTGCCATCATCCCCGAGGAGGCGCGTGCCAAAATCTACGACCCGTTCTACCAATTGCAGAAAAATGCCAACGCATCATCAAGTTCGGGAATCGGACTATACTTGGCTCGCTCAATGGCCGAAATGCTGCACGGGTCGCTCAATTACACCGAAATCGACGGCATGAACCGCTTTGTGCTCACTCTCAAGCCTCAATCCAAGGACGAAGAGAGCCTGACCGTCCCCCAAGGTGAACAGGTGCTCACCGAGGATGACGACTTGGTGCCCGAGAGCCTGCAATCGGCAGTCATCCTGCTGGTCGAGGACAACGAGGAGATGTTGCACTTTGTCGCCGACAAGTTGCGTCAGACCTATGCCGTCGAGACAGCACTCAACGGCAAAGAGGCACTCAATGTGCTCCACGAGAAGAATATAGACCTGGTGCTAAGCGACATCATGATGCCCGAGATGGATGGTCTGGAACTGTGCCAGCGCATCAAGGAGGACATCGAACTGAGTCACATCCCCGTCATCCTGCTCACAGCCAAGAACGACCTGGACAGCAAGGTGCAAGGGCTGAAGATGGGTGCAGACGCCTACATTGAGAAGCCATTTGCATTCAAGTATCTGGTAGCACAGATCACCAGCATCTTTGAGAACCGCCGACGCGGCATGGACGCATTCATGCGCAAGCCCTTTGTACCCACACAGACATTGGGCATGAGCAAAGCCGATGAGAAATTGATGGACAAGATTGTCCAAGTCATTGAGGAGAATATCGATGACACCAACTTCGGCGTGGAGATGCTGGCCGAACTGGTGTGCATGAGCCGATCGAGCCTGCATCGCAAGATCAAAGCCATCAGCGACTCGTCGCCCACCGACTTCATCAAGATGGTGCGTCTCAAGAAGGCATCAGAATTGATTGCCGAGGGCAGTTACCGCGTGGGAGAGGTGTGCTATATGGTGGGCATCAACTCGCCCAGTTACTTTATCAAATTGTTCCAGAAACAATTTGGCATGACTCCTAAGGAATTTGAGAAGCAACAGCGCAAACAGCGCGAGGAGCACAAGAATGCACCCGAAGAGGAAGAAACCCAATCATGAACATCATGTTCAATAGACACAAGAAAAGGTTAAAATCACAATATATGAGTATCAGCGATTTAAACAAATGCATTGCGACACTTATCGTCTGGGCAACGGCTACGATGGCTGGAGCAAGCACCATCATCACACCTGGACTGGAATGGGTCGACACCAACAATAATCCCATCAATGCTCACGGCGGCGGCGTGTTGTATCACGACGGAGTCTATTATTGGTATGGTGAGTACAAGGGCAATTTCACCTACCGCTCGCCTGGCGTAGGATGGGACTGCTACCGCACCGAGGCTGGCGGTGTGTCGTGCTACTCGTCACGCGACCTGTGCAACTGGACCTTTGAGGGTGTCGTGCTTGAACCTGACACTCTGGACACGCACAGTGACATACACCCCACCATGGTCATCGAGCGCCCCAAGGTTGTCTACAACGAGCAGACACGCCAATTTGTGATGTGGATGCACATTGACAACCACAACTATGCCAAGGCAATGGCCGGTGTTGCCGTGAGTGACTCACCCACAGGCAAATTCCGCTTCATTGAGGCCCTTCGCCCCAATGGCCAAATATGCCGTGACCTAACTTTATTTAAAGACGATGATGGACAGGCCTATCTATTCTACTCGTCTGAAGACAATGCCACCCTGCACATTACACAACTGTCGGCCGACTACCTGAAGCCCACGTCATCCTATACCCGCAACTTTCCCAACGGATTCCGTGAGGCTCCAGCGATTTTCAAGCGCCAAGGCAAATACTATCTAGTGACATCGGGATGCACGGGTTGGGATCCCAACGAAGCCGACCTTGCTGTTGCCGACCAGGTGATGGGTCCCTACACCTCGCTGGGCAACCCTTGCCGTGGAATTGATGCCGACAAGACCTTCTATGGCCAGAGCACATTTGTCCTGCCCGTTGTGGGTACCGACCAATATGTCATGATGTTTGACCGCTGGAACAAGCGCGACCTCATTACATCACGTTACATCTGGCTCCCCTTTGACTTTGACAATGACCAACCCTCCATACCCTGGCGCAATGTGTGGACGCCACAGACAATAGTAAGCGACTTCACTTCGCACTAAAGTGCCATAATTTGCGACAATATAGTTATTGAGAGCCATCTGACGGTTGTAATTTTGCAACATCAAATCAGACAGACCAATGAAACAAAGCAAGATGAAAAAAATAACTGTTTTTCTACTAGCAGTAGCGACATGTTCGCTAGGCATCACAGCACAAACGGCACCCATTGCCGACAATGTCAAGTTTAGCAAAGTTGCCGCACCCGTCACCAATCAGGGCAACCAAGGCAACCGCCCGGCAGGCGAATTCTACCACGCCACCTACACCGGGGCTGCCTGGGGAGACTATGACAACGATGGCAACCTGGACGTTTTCTACAGCGACCGCAACACGCACCTGTCGGACAACACGGTGTTTGGCAACCTGTATCACAACAACGGGCAGGGAGGATTCACACGCATCTTGCGCTCGCCCATCCCATCAACAGCATTTTCATGCCCTGTCTGGGCCGATGTCAACAACGATGGTAATCTGGACATGATCATCTCAGGCTTGTCCAACTGGTACTATGGTTGGAATGACAACGGTGACAATGCCGACCAAATCAAAGCGCACCTGTGCCTGGGCAATGGCGATGGGACATTTGAGGAGGTGACCGAGTCGGGTTTGCGCCCCATCTTCAACGGACACACGGGTGGCAAGGGGCACAACTGGATCTCAGCTGCCGACTATGACCACGACGGCTATGTCGACATTGTCATGACCGGCTTTGATGATGTCAACCGCCTGACCAAAGACCATCCCGAAGATGCCTTGCGGGCCGTGTATCTGTATCGAAACGTCAAGGGTGAACGGTTTGAATATGTGCCCACACCACTGGTCGACGACAAGGCTTTCAATGGCCTGACCGACGGCAGTGCCGTGTTTTGTGACCTTGACAACGACGGATGGGTCGACCTTTTCACAACAGGATACAGCGTGACCCACAACAGTGAGGGATTTATCTACTGGAACAATGGTGACGGCACATTCACACAGGGCGCTCCTCTGCCCGTATGGGCCCTGACCAACGCCTCGAGTTCGGTGGCCGACTTGGACAACGATGGCTTGCTCGATCTGGTACTAACCGGCATCTATGTAGACACGGGCGGTAAATATTTCTATATCTGCAAGAACAATGGCGACCGCACATTCACAGCCATCGACACCAACGACACATTTGAGGGTATTGACGGTGGCCAGTTGGCATTTGGCGATGTCAACCAGGACGGTCTGACCGACATCTTGGTGGGTGGTCATGGCCGCAGCCATGAGCACACCACCTGGCTCTATATCAACAATGGCGATTTCAATTTTGCCGTCTATGGTGCTTTCTACAACGACCCATTCGGCAAACTGGGCAGCTTCAGCCGCGTTACACATGGCACACATCACCTGATTGACTATGACAACGATGGCTACTTGGATGCCTGGTACCTCGGTTGGTCTAACGGTGGATGCGGCAATGGTTGCCTCACGGAGTTGTATCACAACGACAGCGACACGAAGGGAATTCCTGCCAATGCCAACCCTGGTGTACCCACAGGCTTGATTGTCAACGCAAACAACCCCACGGGTATGGTTGAGTTTGCCTGGCAACCCGGCAGTGACGACTTCACGCCTGCCACAGCACTGCGCTACAACATCTATGTCAAGAACCTGGCAACCAACGAGTGCATGATGCTTGTACCTGCCAACCCCTTAACTGGATCTCTCAAGGTGAGTGCTCTGAACGCAGCTCTGCAGACCCTGAGTTATCAGATGCACCTGGACAAGGGCAACTATGAGTGGGGCGTGCAGGCCATCGACAACGGCAACCGTGGCAGCCTGTTTGCCACTAGCACATTCAGTGTGACCGAAAGCGGCATTGACCGTATCACCAACACAACAGCCGCTGTCAGAGGCAGCAAGATGCGCATCGACTATCAGTTGAATGGTCCAGCCAATATCACTGTCTACAATGCCCTAGGTACCCTCATCGACAAAGTGTCGGCCAACGGCTCCGGAACAATTACCGTGCCCACGCAAGGCATCTATCTTGTGACAGTGACCGAAGGTACGCATACACAAACCTACAAGTTGGCATTGTGACCTCGACAATGAGACTGACATGGATTGCATTGCTGCTGGTGACACTCATCACGCCTCATGCGGTGCGTGGCAATGAAGTCATCAATCTGGGCAACACGCCCTGGAAGTTCACTCGCGTCATCACGCAGGCATCGAGCATGGCTACAGGGCTGGATGTACAATGTGGCAGCCACCGTGTGACTGAGGCCAACGATGGTCGTCTTGACACTCGACATCAAGGTAATGACACGCTCACATTGGATCTGCTCAAACCTGTTGTTGCCACGTCGGTTGAACTGTTGTTTGCCGGCGACTCGGTGCAGTGTGCCACAGTATGCATTGAGGTGAGTTGTGACCGCGAGAACTGGTCGACTCTGACCGATGACACTACCCCACTACACTGCCAGCACAACATTGTCAACGACATCACCACAGTCAACAACACTGTGGGTTATACACAGGTGGTGGGCTACACATCAATCGTTGTGCCCACCACTACTGCATTCCGTTATTTGCGCGTGAGTGTCAATCAATGTTTGGCACAGGACGGGCACTTAATGATGCCTCATTTGAGCGAACTGCAGGTGCATCCTGTCAGCACACAACATCCTGATTCATACTATCTAGACACTACACTCGATGACTCTCAGTGGCAAGAAGTGGGCATTCCTCACTGCTACAACGAGCAGGACACCTACCTCAATGCCACCACCGGCGAACGATGCTGGCGTGGCGAGACCTGGTATCGCAAGTCGCTGAACATTCCCGCCAAATGGCAAGACAAGAGATTGTTCATCGAGTTCCAGAGTGTCAACATCGGCGCCACCGTCTATATCAATGGTCATGCCATCGAGGGCAACTCGGCTGTCAAGCAGCCCGGACCTGTGACCCATGTGGGCAGTTCGCTACCCTTTGTGGTCGACATCACGCCCTACGTCCACTATGGCGAGGACAATCTGCTGTGTGTCAAGGTCTCAAATAGCCGAAACACATTCTTCACCTATCCCAACTTTGCCGAGAACGAGGGCTTCGGGCAAGCCATGGGCGGCATTGTGGCAGGTGTCTACCTGCACGTGATAAAAGATGTGTACATTCCTCTCAACGCCTACTCACCCCATGGACAGTGGGGTACCTATCATGCCACATTGCGCACCGATGCCAACCGCGCCGTGGTGCGCCTGATGACACGTGTTGTCAACCAGTCGCCCCTGCCTCGCCGCATCGAGCTGCGCACACGCATCCTTGACAACAAGGGCAAGGCAGTCTTACGTTTCAAGCAGACCCGTATCGCCCCTGCTGGTGGTGCAATCACATTTGACCACACTGACTCTATCGCACACCCCACTCTATGGTATCCTGTGGGCATGCAGGGCGAGCCTTATCTATACACTGTGGTTGATGAAGTATATGCCGATGGCAAGAAGACCCATGAACACAGCGAGAAAATGGGATTGCGCACCGTCACATGGGACGAAGACTACTGCTATGTGAACGGTGAGCGGTGCATCTTGCGAGGATTCGGCAACCGCAACATCTATCCAGGTCTGGGAGCGGCAGTGCCGCCCGCCATGCAATGGGCCGACATCCGTCGCATCGCGCAATGTGGCGGCAATGTGCTGCGCGTGGGGCATCAGGCACCCTACAGCGAGGCTTTTGATGCCTGCGACGCTCTGGGCGTGATGCTCATTGTCAACAGTGGCGACAACGAGTGGTCGCTCAAGAATGAGCCTGCCCTGACCTACAAGCGTGAATATGACCGCGACCTGATTGTGGCCATGCGCAACCACCCCTCGGTCATCGTGTGGGAGTCAAACAACGGTCTGGCCTATGACGGCGAAAAATACTTGCCCAGCTACACACTGGAGCAGGTGCTGAAGTGGGACTTTATGACTCCGCGGCTGGTGATGAATCGTGACGGCTTCCCACCCGAGTGGGACCGCAAGCAAAACATTCTCATTGGCTACACCAACCGATATGAAAAACAACATGGTTTTCCCTCGCTCAACACCGAGGTCTACGGCACAAACTGGAGCGGACGGCCCAGTTGGTGCATCGCTCGCGATGACTATGACAACGAGAAGGCATTTGCCGCATTCTATGTGCAGAACTATCTGGATGACCTCAACAACAAAGCCTGCGGCTGGATACACTGGATGCTGGGCGAGACCTACGGCGAGGGTTATACCATCTACCTCAACGGCCGCCGCAACCAGAAGAGTCTGGGCTCATGTGCCATGGACGGAAACCGCTTCGCTAAACTGCCTTATCGCATCTACGAGAAAGCCCTGTGGGTAGCGTATGATAAACGACCGGGTGTAACCCTACAGAGTCACTGGAACTACAGCGGTGTGCAAGATATCGATGCCTGGAGCAACTGCCCGCAGGTTGAACTACTGGTCAACGGCAAGTCGATGGGCACCATCACACCTGATCCCGCCACCCGTCGGTGTACCTGGCATCACATCAATTGGGAGCCGGGCACGGTGCGTGCCGTGGGTCGCGATGAGCAAGGACATGAAGTGTGCAGTGACGAGATTCAGTCGTCGGGCGAGCCTCACCACCTGGAAGTGACCATCGAGCCTCAGGGCAGCAAGCCCGATGGCGAGCAGTTTGTCTTGCACGCCAATGCCAGCGACGCATTCATCGCCACGGTGCGTGTGGTTGATCGTGATGGTCACTGGTGCCCACAGGCCAATCCGTTGCTACACTTTGAGGTCGACGGCGAGGGAGTCTACAAGGGTTCCTACAACTTCTATGTCACCGAGGGCAAACCGCTCAGTTATCATGCGCCAGGCGACCCAGAACTGCAAGCCGAGGGCGGCCTGATGCGTGTGGCTGTGCGCACAACCTTCACTCCAGGCGACATCACAGTGCGTGTCACCTCGCCAGGACTCGTCCCAGCCCAGGCCACCACCCGCAGCACTAAAGCATTTTAATCAAACTCGATTGCTCGATTGCTCGAATACTCGATTACTCGAAAACAATAATTCTCCAAACAAATGAAAGAGATCAATAAGATCATTAGCACCTCGTTGCTCATCGCTCTGGCCAACGCCATGGCGATGAGCACTTCGGCAACTGTGACCCTGCCCGCCTACTTGAGCAGCAATATGGTGGTGCAGCAACGCAGCACGCTGTTGGTCAAAGGAAAGTCTAATCGCACAGGGCAAGTGACTGTCACCGCATCGTGGAACAAAAAGGCAACAACAGGTGTCATAGGTGCCGATGGCACATTTGCCGTTGCACTACCCACTCCCAAGGCCGGTGGCCCACACACCATCACCATCAACGATGGCGACACGCGCACACTGCATAACGTGCTTGTGGGCGAGGTGTGGTTCTGCTCGGGCCAGAGCAATATGGAGATGCCCGTCAAGGGTTGGGGCCAAGTCAAAGATTGGCAACAAGAACTGGCTAACGCCGACCATCCACAAATTCGCCTGCTGCAAAGCAAGCATGTAACATCACTCGTTCCCAACCAGTTGCCGCAAGTCAATGGTGACGGATGGGCTGTGTGCTCGGGTTCCACGGTCGAGAACTTCTCGTCGGTCGCCTATTTCTTTGCCCGCCAGTTGCAGCAGCAACTGGGTGTGCCCATCGGTGTCATCGACAGTTCGTGGGGAGGCACACCTGCCGAGGCCTGGACCAGTGCACCGACATTAACTCATGTGATTGAACATCAAAACAATGCACAAGCCATCCTGACAGCCAACGGCGACCGCGAAGCACTGTGCCACAAGTATGACCAAGACGTGAAAGACTGGCAAGCCAACTATGACCGCGCCGATCAAGGCATGCAAGGCGGAAAACCTCGGTGGATTGATGCTGAGCAAAGCAGCGAGGACTGGGGCACCATGCCATTACCCAATGCCTGGGAGTGGCAAGGACTAAACAACTTCGACGGTATCGTCTGGTTCCAGAAGGTGGTCAATCTGCCCGAACGATGGGCTGGCAAGGAACTCACCCTCAAGGTGGGCAAGGTTGATGACATCGACATCACGTGGTTCAATGGGCACAAGGTGGGCGAGACCGACGGATACTGGATTGTGCGCAACTACAAGATACCCGCCGAGTGGGTCAAGGCCGGCAAGGCTATTATTACCGTCAAGGTGAAGGACGGCAGTGGCTTGGGCGGCATCTGCGGCGATGCGAGCGACTTGTCCATCGGCATCGACGATGATGTCATCTCGTTGGCCGGCGACTGGCGTTGGCACATCGGTGTGGCCCAGGAAGACCTACCCTACCGCGCCATCCACCCCGACCATCAGAACTATCCTGCCAACCTCTATAATGCCATGGTTCATCCCTTCAAGGACTTCGCAATCAAGGGTGTCATCTGGTATCAAGGCGAGGAAAACGCTTCAAGGTGGAAAGGCTACACTCCATTGTTCCAGGCGTTGATTCACGACTGGCGACAGACATGGCGCAATGCCACAATGCCTTTCTACTTTGTGCAACTGGCTGGATGGCAAGAGCCAGCCCTGGTACAGCCCAATTCGTCATGGGCTTATCTGCGTGAGGCTCAAGCCAATGCACTCACGCTTGAGCACACCGACATGGCTCTCGCGATTGATATCGGCGAGCCTTACGACATCCACCCCAAGAACAAGCAAGAGGTGGGCCGCCGTCTGGCGCTTGCCGCACTGGCCGACACATACGGCAAAGGACACTACCAGGTGCCTCAATACATCGGACACCGCGTCGAGGGCAACAAGATGGTGCTCACCTTCAATCAGCCCATCACCATCTCAGGGCAACAAGCCGAAGGACTAGTCATTGCCGGACCCGACATGGTGTTTCATCCCGCACAAGCCACCGTGCAAGGCGACCAACTGACCGTTTGGTCAACGCAAGTGTCGATGCCTGTAGCAGTTCGTTATGCATGGGCCAACTGTCCACCCAACAATCTGCGAGGCCGTGACAATCTGCCCGTCGCCCCCTTCCGCACTGATCGTTAATCTTCTAAAAATGTGACAAATCGAAAAATTGCTATTTTTTGAAACAATAGTTTCATAGCCTAATAAATAGAGGTGGTAATTTTGCAGTTGAAAAAAGAGCAATAATTTTCATTCACTCTAATAAACTAACATTATGATGAAAAAATCTACTTTTCTAGCTAGCCTAGTGGCTTTGGTGGCTCCGTTCACCATGCAAGCCGCTGACGTTTTTGTCCACGCTGGCGACATGACCATTGAGGAGGGCGCAGTGTTTGATCGCCTGAATCAGAACATCGGCAACTGTGGCACCACCACACGTGTTTGCCTTGGTGAGATAGACTTCGGCACCAATGGTGATAACTTCGAGGCAACGAGCATCGAGTTTGCCAATGGTTGGTACACCGACGGTTGGGCAGTGCTCCATGCTGGTAGCACCTATGAGAGTTCTATTCCGTTCACGCAGATGGCATTCAACGAGACTGGTGGCTATCAGCGCTATGGCTTGTATGCCGCCAATATGTCCTACAATTGCGAGGTCGACTCGCTGCTTCCTGGTGGCGGTCCTGCCATTGAGGGTATCACCTATGTCAAGCCTACCGGCAAGCAGAAGGTGTGGATGACCTTTGTTGGCGGTTCGGGCAACATCCGTTCGATTAACTTCTATGAGAACGCACTGACTGCCGAGGACTTCGTCAGCGATCCGGGCGACTGGGACAGCGGCATCCGTCTGCTCAACCCCAATGAGAAGCCTGGTTATGACCTGATCACGCTTAAGATTTACTCGATTGACTCGGAACCCGCTGTCCCCGTGGGCGAGGGTACTGACTATCCCGACACTCGCATCGACACTTCGGCCAACGGCAAGAATGCCTGGGGTTGGACCCATGAGGGCTTCATCGCCGACTATGGAACGGTGGACTTTGGCAATGGCAAGTACAAACAACTTGTATGCTATATGACCCACTGGGCATCTAACATCTACGACTATCTGGAGTTCTACCTTGACGAGGTGACCGAAGCCAACAAGTTCCTCACCGTATGGTCGGGTCTTGACCTGGGCAACCAGGGTCCGTTCCCCTTTGCCAAGAACCTGCCCAACATCACTGGCCAGCACCGCGTGTTAGTCAAGTGGCTGGGTGGCAGCACCAACTTGCAGGCCATCGAGTTTGTCGAGGACATCCTGTGGGTCGAGCACGTCGACTGCGGCATCGTTCTTGAAGATGTCGAGCCCGATCCCGATGCATTCCACTTTACATTTGAAGGTTGTCCCGAGGGCCAAGGTAATCCTTGGGGCTACGAGGTGAAGAACCGCGGCCAGTATGAGGGCGCAGGCAACATCGGCTACACTGGCAATGGCACAGTCATTGACTTCTTCGGCGATGGCGACGGTGTCGACTTCGGCGAGGGTGGCTGGAAGCGCATCATTGTCAACCACTCGAGCGAACCCTCATGGATTGGCGATATCGATGTGTCGAACTTCTCGTTCTATCTCGACCTTGATCCTGACTTCATCTACACTCCCGAGGATTGGGACCAGAATCTGCCCGCTATCCTTGAGGGCCATGAGCCCATCGCAGTGGTCCGTCTGCAAGGAACAGGCGCATGGAGTGTGCGCAAGCGCACTGCTGGCGAGTTCTTGGTGAATGTCACTGGCAAGCACGACTTGTTCATGGTTTACAACACGCCCAGTACTAGCACTGGTGCCAATGTGTGGGACATCTGGTTTGACAAGCACGTGGATGCTCAAGGCGTTCCTGGCGATGCAAACGGTGACGGTGCTGTTGATATCGCTGATGTCAATGCAGCCATCAACATGATGCTGGGCAAGGCTGATGTGAACCTGATTTGCGACATGAACGGTGACGGTGCTGTTGATATTGCTGATATCAACGCTATCATCAACGCAATGCTCGGCAAGTAAGAAATTATAGAAAGGTTAATACTGACTTTTGCGCAAGTTACCTCACCCAGTGCGTGTAACTTGCGCATTTTTTAAGATACAACAATGAGAAACAATTTCATCCTATCGTTGTTTTTAGCACTGGGGTTAACTGGCATGCAAGCCCAGAATTTGACCATCAAGACCAATCACACCTCTGGTGTCGTGATAGAACAACGGGCCAAGTTTGACCATGCCAACCTGCGCCTGATGCAAGTCTATGGTGATGCGCGTATCTATCTGGGCGAAGTCGATTTTGGCGATGACGCAATCGACATCGCTGATGTCAATGCAATCATCAACTTGATGTTGGGCAAGTAAATCCATGAGAAAGAAGATTACAATCATCATGATGGTGGCTGCTGTGGCACTCTGCACGGCAGCCACCACTACAACAATCAATTTGCAAGCCAAGCACCAGATTGTCACCGGCTTTGGAGCATCTGACTGCTGGCTGGGCGACTATGTGGGACGGTACTTTAACGACACGATGCGAGAACGGGCCGCCAAGTTGCTGTTCGCCCGCTCGTATAATCGTGGAGGCAATCCCGAGGGCATCGGGCTGAGCCTGTGGCGCGTCAACCTGGGTGCAGGCAGTGCCGCACAAGGCGATGACAGCGGCATTGAGGATGCGTATCGCCGTGCCGATAGTTACCTGGCCACCAATGGCACAAGTTACGACTGGAGCCGTTGCACCGGTCAGCGCTGGCTGATGCAGAAGGCTACTGAATATGGCGTTGAGAGTATCCTGCTGTTCAGCAACTCGCCCCTGGTGCAGTACACCAAGAACGGCAAAGCATTCAACTCCAGCCTACTGAACACTAATGCCAACCTCAAGAGTGATTGCTATGACGACTTTGCCGGATATATGGCAACAGTCGCCAAGCACTTTGTGGACATGGGCTATCCCATACGCTACATCTCGCCAGTCAATGAGCCACAATATGACTGGACTTCATCAAGCAATCAAGAAGGCTCACCGTGGCAGAACGATGAGATAGCGCTATTGGTGCGACAACTGAACTCCGCACTCGACAGTCGCTCACTAGCGACGCAGATTCTGATTCCAGAGGCCGCTGAGTGGCAATACCTCACTGGCGGATGGTCAATCATCCACACCCACGCGACGAGCCAACTCGATGCCTTCTTCAGCCCCGGCAGCACATCATACGTGGGCAACCTGCCGCATGTGGCACCTGTTGCCGCTGCCCACAGTTACTGGTCATTCACCACCAACAATGCCCTGACCAGTGCCCGCACAACTGCGGCTCAAGGTGCTGCAAGTCATGGGGTGGGCTTGGTTCAGAGCGAGTGGAGCATGCTTGATGCTGCACCCTCGGCATCGGCAGGCTTTCCCGAAGGTGGTTATGATGAAGCCACCTACATGGACATCGCCCTATATATGGCCAAGGTCATCTATTGCGATCTGGTCTATGCCGGCGTATCATCGTGGAGTTACTGGACAGCGTTTGCCCAAGAACGTTGGGGACAGAAAAATCGCTTCTATCTGTTGCGTGTCAATGCCGCAGGCGACACTGGAACAGAAAGTTATGGCGACTTGAAGAACGGCGGTACCATTGTCGACAACCGCAACCTGTGGGTGTTGGGCAACTACAGCCGCTTCATCCGGCCAGGTTACCAACGCGTCGGTCTCACAGGAGCCGACGACCTCAATGGTCTGATGGGCTCGGCTTATGTTTCACCCGACGGTCTGGAGGCTGTGGTGGTCTATGTCAATATGGCGCAGTCCAATCAATCGGTGACCCTCTCAATCACCGACAGCAACAAACAGGTGGCAGGAGTCAAGAAGTACACCACGAGCAGTGCCCTTGCCCTCAACTACGACCGCAACCTGCCCTACGACTACACTGGTGAGGCCATCGAGATTCCCGCCCGCTCGGTAGTCACCCTAGTGGTTGACCTGGCCAATGACTGCCAGACGTGTGATGTCAATTGTGACGGGGCTGTCGATGTGAGCGATGTCAACATTGTCATCAACGTGATGCTAGGCAAAGACAGCAACGCGACACACATGTCGCGAGCCGACGTGTCGGGCGATGGTGCAATCGATGTCACTGACATTAACATCGTCATCAACACCATGCTCGGCAAAACACACCAACAAAAATGATGGGTAGCAACAAGATGATTTAGTTTTGGTGAAATAAAAAGAAATCTGTAAATTTGCCGTGATGTGCTTGAACAACGCTGAATATGGGAGCAAGTCTCTGCAATCTAGGTTCAAATGAGGGCTGCATCGGTGCCATGAGCGGATTTTGCTATTTTTTGAGAAATCTGTTTAATGATGTACGCGCGAATTACTCTACTTTTGCCATGCTTAAAATCAGCACGACCAACCGAACAATACAAATTCATTCAAATCGATGAAAATCTATAGACAACTACAACTGGCACTACTCGTCACAGCATGCCTCACTGGCAGTGGACTGTCTCAGGCCGAAAGTATCGACTACGGCAAGTGGAACATCACACTGGACGAAACCACGCAGATGGTCGCATTGACTCAAGACGGGAAGAACGTGCTGCACGACATGACGGCACGCTTCAAGTACAACTCGAACATCTATCAGACGGCCGGCTATGGCACAGCGCAATTATCCCAACAAGATTTCACCAACGCTGTGGGCAGTGGCAAGTTGGTAACAATCCTCTACCAGAGCGCCGGAAAGCCTAATGTCGAGCAGAAGTTCTATCTGTTTGCCGACCGCCAATACCTGCTCACCGATGTCACATTGTCGATGCCTGACGGTGGCGAAGTGGCATCCAACTATATCTGCCCCATCTTCAGTGAGGCCAACAATCTGTTTTTGCCCCAGGAGGTCGCCAACCGTTTTCTGACTGTGCCCTACGACAATGACGGGTTTGTCACCTATGGCTCTTTCCCTCTGAGCCGTGGCACCAGCACGACATCGACAGCCTCGGGTCGTTTTGCCCGCGACAGCATCTCGTTTGAGGTAACAGCCATCTTCAACGGTGTCACTCAGGAGGGCATGGTCATCGGTTCGGTGACTCATGATATGTGGAAGTCGGCAGTTCGTCTGACGGGCAGCCCACTGTCGCAAGGCCACCTGTCGCGGCTGGAATGCTTCAGCGGTGTGACGCATGCTGCCACACGCGATGAACGCAATGGCGTGCTACAACCCCATGGCACCGTGCGGGGCACAACCGTGAGTTCGGCACTGATGCTGCTGGGTCTATTCGACGACTGGCGCACAGGCATGGAGACCTATGGCGAGGTCAATGCCGCCATCACCCCCAAGCATCCCTGCGACCAGACCTCTATTTGGGGCTGGAACAGTTGGGGAGGCATGGAGAAGCATTGCAACTATGAGGGTGCACTTTCAGTATCCGATTTCATTAAAGAGAACATACAGGACAATGCTCACTTTGCACCCGACGGTATCATCTACATCGGCTTGGACGCATGGGACAACATGAACTGGGACGAGCGCAAGAAGTTTGTCGAATACTGCCACGCCAATGGCCAGGAGGCAGGTGCCTACTGGACTCCCTGGAGCGACTGGGTGGGCAATGAAAGCACAGCTCTGGAGGGCAATAACGGTTACAGCTATGGTGACGCAGTGATGCGCATCAATGGCCGCTCAATTGGCGCCCTTGACCCCACGGCTCCTGCCACAATGTCACGCGTCAACTGGTTCTGCGAGAAATTCTTGCAAAGTGGCTTTAAATATCTGAAACTCGACTTCTTGAACACAGGTAGTCACGAGGCCGACAGTTATCATGGCGAAGGCATCTACACAGGTACACAGGCCTACAACTTCGGCATGAACTACCTGCGCGAGCGTCTGGGCGACAGTGTCATCATCGACCTATCGATTGCTCCCCTTTTCCCCTATGAGTTTGCCGATGCACGCCGCATCAGTTGTGATGCCTGGGGCGAGATGTGGCACACCAGTTACATGATGAACAGTTTCTCGTTTGGTTGGTGGCTCGACCGAGTCTACAACTTCAACGATCCCGACCACCTGGTGATGGGCAACCGTAGTGAGGCCGAGAACATCTCTCGCATGACCACCGCTGTGGTGACTGGCTACTGCATACTGGGTGATAACCTGAGTACACGTGGCTCGTATGTGGGCACAACCGTATCACAGAACAAGGCCAAGAAATACTCGACCTACGAGCGCATTAACGACTTGATTGCGATGCACCTGAAGTTCCGTCCAGCCTACGGACATCGCCTGTTCGGAGTCAATAACTCAATCGACCTGTTCTATGCCGAGACCGATGACTCATACGTTGTGGTGCACTTCAACTATGGCGTTGGCAACAAGGATGTGACCCTTGACCTGTCGACCCTGGGCATTGATGCTGCAACCATTGACACAGGCCGCAGCATTGAGTGCTGGAGCGGCGATGCCATCAACCTGGCCGACGGGAACCTCATCTACAGTTCTCCCAACGACCTCGCACGCGTGTTCCGTCTTTATAAGAAATAATAAAATTATCAGATATGAACAAAATCAAAACATTCCATGTCGCGGCAGGTATGCTTGCCATGCTCCTGCTGCCATGTTTCGCATCATGCGAGAGTGACAAGGAAAATGGCTATGAGCCATACGATCCTAGCAAGGCTATCACTCTGACCGACTTCTATCCCGACTCGGGCGGTGTAGCCACCAAAGTAATCCTCAATGGTGAGAATTTTGGAACCGATGCCAGTAACATTAAAGTCTACTTCAATGATAAGGAGGCAGCTGTCATCGAGGCCATCGGCAACAAGATTTACGCCATCTGTCCCCGCAAACCCGGCGAGGGTGACGAGAACAGCATTGTCAAGTGCAGGGTGCGTGTGCAAGTGGGCGACAAGAGTGTCGAGTACCCCACACCGTTCACCTATAAGATTCAGACCGTGGTCACCACCGTGTGTGGCATCGTGGGCGCACCCGATGATGTGGTCACTGGCAACTTGGCCCAGACATCGATGCCCTACGTGACCTATCTGGCCGTCGACAAGGACAACAACATCATCGCAAGTCTGCGCAACAAGAACAACTACTATCACGAGAACAAGGTCATCTTGGTCAACGAGGACGAGGACGTGAGCCGATTGCTGATTCCCGACTCGGGTGCTCCCCTGAACCAGCCCTGTATGCTCGACGACGGAAAAACGGTCTATATCCCCACCGACAACGGGCTGGAGTACTGGACCATGTCGAGCGACAACATGTGGAGTCCCATCAAGCAGGCCATGAAACCCAACACTGGCGAGACCTTGACTATCGACTACAAGCACTCGTTCGCCATGTGTACCGAGGACGGCTTCATGTACATTCGTGCCAAGAACGGTATTCTCTATCGCGTCAATCCTGAGACTGGCTTGACCAACCAGGTGTCGAGCGGTCTGATGAGCGGCAGTGACTCTTATATGGCCTTCAGCAAGAAGAATCCCAACATGCTCTATCTGGCCTACACCAACAACCATTGCGTGTTCACTTACAACATCCGCACAGGCGAACACAAGTTGCTGGCAGGAATCTCGGGACAACCAGGCTACATCGACGGAAACGGAGCTTCGGCCATGTTCAGCGAACCGCGTCAGCTCATCCTCGATGACAACGATGACATGTACATCGCCGATACCAATAACCACTGCATCCGCAAGGTCACGAGTGATGGGAAGGTGAGCACAGTAATCGGACAGCCCGGCAAATCGGGCTATCAGGACGGTAGTCCCGAGGACGCACTGTTCAACCGCCCCTTTGGTGTGTGTATCAACAACGACGGTATCATCTACATCGGCGACTTCGACAATCAGTGTATTCGCCGTCTGGCCATCGAATAAAGAAACAAGAATCGAGAAGCAAGAATCAAGAAGCGAGAATCTCGTAGCTCGTAACTCGCAACTAACAACTTGTAACTCGCAACTCAAAAAAACATATGAAAAAGGCAATACTTTTCATTCTGCTGCTGGCCAGTTCACTGGCGGCGACAGCGCAGCAACTGACGGTGTCAGGTACTGTCACCGATGAAACGGGCGAGACTTTCCCGGGTGTGGTGGTCTTTGCCAAAGACCGACCTGGTGGCGGCACCGCCACCGATGCCGACGGCAAGTTTACCATCAAGGTCAGCAAGAACGACGTTCTCGTCTTCTCGTCGATCGGCTATGAGAAGCAGGAAGTCGCAATTACCAAGAATGAGACAGATCTGCGTATTCAGATGGAGACCAGTTCGACTATGCTGCAAGAAACAGTGGTCGTCGGTCTGGGAACTCAACGCAAAATCAGCACCGTGGGTGCCATCACCGCAGTCGACACCAAGGACTTGCAAGTGCCAGCCACCAACATCCAGAATATGCTGGGTGGACGTGTGCCAGGTGTGATTTCGATTCAGCGCAGTGGTGAGCCCGGCAAGAACATCTCGGAGTTCTGGGTGCGAGGTATCGGCACATTCGGTGCCAATAGCAGTGCCCTTGTGCTCATCGACGGTCTTGAAGGGAATCTGAGCGAGATAGACCCGGCCGACATCGAGTCGTTCTCGGTGCTCAAAGACGCATCAGCCACAGCCGTCTATGGTGTGCGTGGTGCTAATGGTGTGGTGCTTGTCACTACCAAGCGCGGTACGCAAGACCGCCTGCAAATCACAGGCCGTGCCAACTTCACTGTCTCGCATCTGGTCAATATGCCTGACTATCTCAGCTCGTATGAGTATGCCAAGTTGGCCAATGAGGCTCGCATGGTGCGCGGCAATGCCCCGCTCTACAGCGACATTGAGCTTGACATTATCAAGTATCACCTGGATCCTGACCTCTATCCTGATGTCAACTGGCAACATGAGGTGCTGCACAAGAACTCACTGGCACAGAGTTACTTTATCAATGCTCGTGGTGGCGGCTCGTTGGCTCGTTACTACCTGAGTCTGGGTACCAGCTACGAGAGTGCAGCCTATCGCCAGGACAAGTCGTCGAAGTACTCGACGGCCGTGGGCTACCGCACGCTCAACTATCGTGCTAATCTTGACATCAACCTGACCAAGACCACTCAGCTCTACTTTGGTGCCGACGGTTTCGTGTCGATCAAGAAGGAGCCGGGCAACAACAACACCGATGCACTGTGGGCTACACAGCGCAACCTCACGCCCATCACCATCCCCACGGTCTACTCGACTGGTCAGTTGCCTGCCTACGGCTCGAACAATGCCTATTCGCCTTACGTGATGCTCAACTACACGGGTATGACCAACATCCGGCACTTCCGGGGCAAGGCCACCCTCGAAATCAAGCAGGACTTGAGCATGCTGCTTGACGGACTGAAGATTCGCGCTCAGGGCGCTTATGACACATGGTCAAACCTGCGCGAGATTCGCTCCATCTTGCCCGAAATGTACTATGCCTCGACACGCAAGTACACTGGCGAGCTGGGTATTGTCAAGCGTGTTGACGCGCAACCCGCAACCTACAACCACGACGATGCCCAGTACTACAAGTGGCATGTCGAGTCGACTCTCACATGGGACAAAGTGGTGCATGAAGATCATCGCCTGGGTGCGCTACTCTATTACTATATGAGCCGTGAGCAGACCATGGACGGCAGCATCGACGGACGCGACGCCACATTGCGCTCAATGTATGCTATCCCCATCAGTTATCAGGGTGTTTCGGGCCGCATCACCTATGGCTTGAAGGACACCTACTTCATCGATGCGAACTTCGGTTATACGGGTTCAGAGAACTTCCAAGCCGGCCGGCGATTTGGTTTCTTCCCATCAGTGGGTCTAGGTTGGGTTCCCACCAGCTATGACTGGGTGCGCGAGCACATGCCCTGGCTGAGTTTCCTCAAGATTCGTGGTTCGTATGGTACAGTGGGTAACGATCGTCTGACCGATGAGCGCTTCCCCTACCTGACTCTGATGCAGGTGTCGGGTGGTGGCGGTGGCTGGGGCAGCACCAGCGGCTACATCACCGAGGAGCGCGTCGGTGCCGACAACTTGCGCTGGGAGCGTGCCAAGAAGGCCGACATCGGCATCGAGGGTAAGTTGTTCAACCAGCGACTGGAGTTTGTCATCGACTTTTTCCGTGACATGCGCGACGGCATCTACCAGCGTCGTTCGCAGATTCCCGGTTATGCCGGTCTGATGCAGATGCCCTTTGGTAACGTGGGTAAGATGAAGAGTTATGGCTCGGACGGTAATATCTCTTATCGCCATAACTTCGGTGATGACTGGTCGGTGACTGTGCGAGGCAACTTCACCTATTCGGCCAACAAGGTCGAGAACTGGGAGCAGGCCGAGCAGCCCTACGACTACCAGAACTACACGGGATATGTCAACAATGCCTTCCGCGGATACATTGCTTTGGGCTTGTTCCGCGATGAGCAGGATGTGGCGCAGAGTCCGCGGCAGACGTTCGGCACCTATATGCCCGGCGACATCAAGTATAAGGATGTCAATGGTGACGGCATCATCGACGATGATGACAAGGTGCCTCTGTCCTATCCCAACTATCCCAAGCTGATGTACGGCTTCGGTTTCGAAGCTCGCTGGAAGGCTCTGACACTGAGCATGCTCTTCAAGGGTACGGGCAACACCGACTACTACTATGTCAACGGCACGACCAACGGCGAGGGCTATATCCCGTTCTACAATGGCGAGACGGGCAATGTGCTCACCATCGTTGCCGACCCCAAGAACCGCTGGATTCCGGCAAGCTACTCGGGTGACCCGTCGACCGAGAACCCCAATGCCCGTTTCCCGCGTCTGAGCTATGGCCGCAACGAGAACAACACGCAGTTGTCGACCTTCTGGCACTCCAATGCGCGCTATTTGCGCCTGCAGGAGATCAACCTGAACTATCACATGGAGGCTCAAGGATTCTTCAAGCGTCTGGGTCTCAAGTCGGCCGACGCGCAGTTTGTCATCTCCAACCTGGCAGTATGGAGTCCTATGAAGTTGTGGGATCCCGAGCAGGCCGAGTATAACGGCGGTGCTTACCCCATTCCCACCTCCTATGCTATTCAGCTCTACCTCAATTTCTAGCTTGTAACTCATAACTCGTAACTTGTAACTTGTAACTAAAAATACAACTATGATAAAGATGAGAAAACTCCTTTGGCTGGTCATTGGCGCTATAGCCATCATTGCCAGTTCGTGCGAGGATTTTTTGGATGTCAGTGAATACTTTGACGACACGCTCAAGTATGACTCGGTCTTCACCACACGACTGAACCTGGAGCGTTATCTGTGGGGTGCAGCCGGACAATTGCCCGACGAGAGTGCCATCTTCGGCAACGATGTGTTGCCAGGCGAGACAGGCACCGACGAGATTTTCACCCTCATGACCGAAGATTTGTTCCATGGCAAGGCCCTGACACTGGGACTGGTCAGTTCGAGCAACCTGCGCGGCATGAACGCTTGGGATCCCTGCTACAAGGTCATCCGCAAGGCCAACACGATCCTCAACCGCATTGACGAGTGCCAAGACATCACGCCGCTACAGCGTGCCGAACTTATCGGATACACCCACTTCATGCGTGGCTATGCTTACTACATGATTCTCATGAGTTATGGCCCTGCTGTCATCCTGGGTGACGATGTGATGGACACCAACCGCGACGCTGACTACTATGAGCGCGGTCGTGCCACCTACGACGAGACGGTCGACTACATCTGCAACGAACTCGAGACCGCAGCCAAGTATATACCCAATGATGTGCCCATCCTCAACTTTGGGCGTCCCACAAAGGGTGCAGCCTATGCCATCATTGCTCGCGTGCGTCTGCATGCCGCCAGCCCTGCATTTAATGGAGGTGCCGCTGCACGCCGCTACTTCGGCTCGTGGACACGTTCGACCGATGGCGAACAGTATGTGTCGCAGACCTACGATGAGCACAAGTGGGCTCTGGCTGCTGCTGCCTGCAAGCGCGTGATTGACATGAATCGCTACCAGCTGCACACAGTCGAGCGCGTGTCCACATCGGTGGGCGACGCAACAGATGTCACCGCACCACTACCCGAGACAGTCAGTAACCTTGATTTCCCCTATGGAGCAGGTGATATCGACCCCTACAAGTCGTATGCTAATATGTTCAATGGCACGACCTATCCCATCCAGAACAAGGAACTGATTTGGGGCAAGACCTCAGGGTCAATCCAGGCCTTCACCCAGCAGTCGTTCCCCATCTTCATGAACGGCTTCAACGGCATGTGCCTGCCACAGAAAGTCATTGACGAGTATCGAATGGAGGACGGCAAGACCATCGAGGAGGCACGCAACGCCGGCGAGTACAGCGAGACGGGCGTGTCGCGCACGTTGCGCTATTTCTCGGGCTATCGTGTGTTGCGCGGAACCAACAACATGTATGTCAACCGCGAGATGCGATTCTATTGCTGCGTGGGCTACAACGGATGCTACTGGCCCGCAACATCGTGCTCCAACCAGAACTTCAGGCAGCAGACCATCTATTATTATAATGGTGGCAACGCTGGACGCGACAAGGCCATCCAAGAGCCTCGCAACCAGTGCATCACGGGATATGTGCTCAAGAAGTATATCCACCCCGAGGACAACTGGTACAATGGCGACGGCTCGACCCGCACCAGCAAGACTTTCCCCATCATCCGTTATGCCGAGATTCTGCTCTCGTATGCCGAGGCAGTCAATCACCTGACTTCAACACACACTGTGACCATGGAGAGTGGAGAGACCTACACCCTGTCGCGCAGCGGCAATCTGCAAGAGGCCGTCTTCGGGTTCAACCAGGTGCGCTTCCGTGCAGGACAGCCTGCCCTCACCGACGAACAGGCAGCCAGCGAGAGCGAATTTGACGCTCAGATTCGCCACGAGCGCTTCATTGAATTCATGTGCGAGGGGCGGCGATTCTGGGACGTGCGCCGTTGGGGCATTCTCGAGGAAGTCGAGAGTGAGCCCATCACGGGCATGAACATCGAGAGCGATGCCAGCAACTACTATGTTCGCACCATCATCAACCACAGTGACTACCGCAACCGCACGGTCGACCGCAAGATGGTGCTGCTGCCACTTGAGCGAAACGAAGTCCGCAAGTCACGCTCGCTGGATCAGAACCCTGGATGGTAAACCATTTAATGTTATCCGATAGAATATGAAAATGAAGAAATTATATATCCTCACCGCCATCATGTTGTCACTGCTGATGACCAGTTGCGACGAGAACGCGCAGTTCCGCGGTGAGTTGTACAAGAAAGTCATCTACCTGCTCAGCACCGATGATTACACCTTCGAGTCGGAGCATGACCTGGGTGAAGAGTCGATAGGTTATATCACAGCTTACTGTGCCGGTACCCAACACATCGACCACGATGTGACCGTAACCCTCGAGCCAGACCCCGATGCCGTGGGCGACTACAACTACATGTATTTTGACCTCGACTCGTCGCGCTATGCCCACACGCTCGATGCAAGCAAGTATAGTATTGATTCCTATCAGACCATCTTGCGAGCCGACAACGAGGACAACTATGCATTGTTGCCCATCAAGATTCGTCCTGACGGCCTGAGTCCCGACTCGACCTACTTCATCCCGTTGCGCATCAAGTCGGTCAGCGACTACGAGATCAATCCCGACAAGCAGAAGGTGCTCTATCAGATTGTGTTGCGCAACAAGTATGCCACCATGGCTTCGACCACCTATTATCAGGTGACTGGTGTCGAAGACCGCCATCTGGCAGCCGGCGACGTAGCCGGCGGTATCTCGGTGACCCGCATCTTCGCTCCACTGAGCAAGAACCAGGTACGCTGCTTTGCCGGTACCAACACCTATAACCCAGCCAATGTTACTAAGGCCGAGATTGACAAGTACGCCATGACTCTGACCATCAACAGTGACAACTCTATCACCATCACTCCCTATGGATCACTGGTGGTTGAGATGCTGGGTGGTGCCGAAGACAACTACTTTGCCGTCGACACGCGCAACCGATATGTTTTCCACTTGCACTATCGCTACAAAGACACCATTGCCGGCGAGGAAGCATGGATTGAAATGACCGAAAGTTGCGTACAGAGAAAATAGTTTTTCTATTTTTCAGTTTATTACTGTAAACATTAAGAAATGAGGAAACTGAGCAGATTGTTAGTATTGATACTGTGGCTTGCGTTATGGGCGCAAGCCATGGCAACCGATGTTGTTGACTATGTGAACCCCTATATGGGCAATATTAGCCATCTGCTCAAGCCCACCTATCCAACCGTACACTTGCCCTACGGCATGTTGCGCTTCTATCCCAATCGAGGCAGTCATGTCGAGGGCAAGGTGAGCGGACTGCCACTCATCGTTGTCAATCATCGCGAGAACAGTTGCTTTGCCCTGTCGGTTACACAGACCGAGGGACAACTGCACCCGATCATGCGCACCGACTATGACAACGAGCAAATCAAGCCTTACTACTATAGCAGTGACCTTGACGAGCAACGAGTGACTGTCGAGATGTCACCCCTACAACACAGTGCCATCTACAAACTGCAATTCAATGAAGTTCAACCCGGCTTCTTACTCCTCAACTCGGGTAATGGTGAGATGCAGGTGCAAGGCAAGTGCATCACTGGTTACCAGAACACCTGGGGAGGTGTGCGAGTCTACCTCTATGCCGAGGTCGACCGGGCACCTGTCGCAACAGGTGCACTGCATGGCCATCGCCTGGATGACACACAACACAGCGCCAGTGGCGACAACGCCTGCGTGGTGTTGCAATATCCTGGCAAAAGCGTCGTAAACCTGCGCTATGCCGTGTCCTACATCAGCACAGAGCAGGCACAGCGCAACTTTAATGCCGAGGTGGCCAAGAAGTCGCTCGAGCAGGTGATGGAACAGGCTCGCAATGTGTGGAATCAAGAATTGGGCAAAATCACTGTCACGGGTGGCACCGAGAATGACCGCGCGGTGTTCTATACCTCACTCTACCGCTGCATGGAACGCCCCGTGTGCATCAGCGAGCAAGGTCAATACTTCTGCCCTGCCGACCATCAGGTACACAGCGATGCGGGGCACCCTTTCTACACCGACGACTGGTTGTGGGACACCTATCGTGCCGCGCATCCACTGCGCATGCTCATCGATCCTGAACGCGAGACCGACATGATTCGCTCGCTGTTGCGCACTGCCGAGCACGACCCACGTCATTGGTTCCCCACCTTCCCTGCGGTGACAGGCGACTCGCGACGCATGAACTGCAACCACGGTGTTGCCGTTGTAGCCGATGCTTGGGGCAAGGGTCTGCATGACTTTGACCTCGCCAAGGCCTACGATTATTGCCGCCGAGGCATTGAGGAGAAGACTTTGGCTCCGTGGTCATCACATGACGCGACATGGCTTGACACATTCTATCGTGATCATGGCTATATCCCGGCACTCAAGCCTGGCGAAAGCGAGAACGTGCCCGGAGTCAACAGTTGGGAGAAGCGCCAACCCGTGGCAGTAACCCTCGGCACTAGTTACGACCAGTGGTGCCTGTCGCAGATAGCGACAGCGCTGGGACGCAACGATGAGGCACGCCACTACTTGCGTTGCAGTTACAACTACCGCAACTTGTTCAACCCCGCCACCTCGTTCTTCCATCCCAAAGACAAGGACGGACAGTGGATTGAGCCCTTCGATTACCGCTTTTCGGGCGGCATCGGAGCACGCGAATACTATGACGAGAACAACGGCTGGACCTATCGCTGGGATGTCCAGCACAATCCTGCCGACCTTATCAACCTGATGGGTGGGCGTGAAGCCTTTGTGAAGAATCTCGACCAGACCTTTGACGAGTGGCTGGGTACCGAGCGTTACAACTTCTACCACCAGTTGCCTGACCAGACAGGTAATGTCGGGCAATTCACCATGGGCAATGAACCCTCAATGCACATCCCCTACCTCTACAACTATGCCGGGCAGCCCTGGAAGACGCAGAAGCGTGTGCGCGAACTTGTGCACCAATGGTTCCGTAACGACCTAATGGGCATGCCAGGCGATGAAGACGGCGGTGGCCTGTCGGGATTTGTGGTGTTCTCGATGATGGGATTCTATCCCGTGACACCAGGCTTGCCTGTTTACAACCTGGGTAGTCCTTTCTTCAACGACATCCGCATCAGCCTCGCTGGGGGTAAAGTTCTGAATATCCAGGCACCCTCGGCCAGCGAACAAGCCAAGTATATCATGAGCGCAACCATCAACGGGCAACCATGCAATCGTCCGTGGTTCAATCATGAAGACATACAAAACGGCGGTACCATCATGCTCAACATGAGCAGCCGCCACACCGACTGGGGAAGCGACATTGGCGCTATGCCTCCATCGGCCCTCCCTTATCCACATCATTAAACCGCTATTAACCCATGAGATATTGGAAGATTGTTATAATCATCACTCTAATGACAACTGTGCTTCAAGTCAGTGCCTTCAATGTGCAGTGGACCAGCAGCACGGTTCAGTCACCGTGGCAGACTAATCATGATATCACCATCACCGACTTCGAACAAGACGATGTCAACGATGTCATTGTCACACACTACAAGGAGCAACAGATGTTGGGATTCGGCGGCTGCTTTGGCGAACTCGGCTGGGATGCGCTGCAACTGTTGGATAGCAGCACGCGTCAGGCTGTTTTAGACCAACTGTTCCACCCCACCGATGGTGTGTGCTTCACCTACTGCCGCACCCCCATCGGAGCCAATGACTTTGCCCGCGACTACTATAGCCTCAATGATCATGCAGGCGACTTCAAGATGCGTCACTTCAGCATCGACCGCGACCGCACAGGCCTGATTCCCTACATCAAGGCTGCCTTGAGCGTCAATCCCAATCTACAGTTGTGGGCATGTCCCTGGACGCCGCCCACATGGATGAAAACCAACGGTCATTATGCCACCAAGGCTGGACAAGGTAATGGTTATCCCGGCCCTGACATGACCCATGGGCAAGACCAGTTTATCCTCAAGAAGAAATACTTGCAGGCCTATGCCACCTACTTCTCACGCTATCTCACGGCCTACAAGCAAGAGGGCATCAACATCAACATGATCATGTTCCAGAACGAGCCCTACACCATCAATATCTGGCCCAATTGCTCGTGGTCGCCACAAGGCACTGCACTATTTATCGGTAAGTACTTGGGACCCAAACTCAAGAAGGACCATCCCGGTGTACAAATCTGGCACGGCACCATGAATACCGACCGACTGGACGAGGTGTTGCAGGTGGTCAAAGACCCCATTGCAGGAAGATACATCAGTGGTGCCGGCTTCCAGTGGGAGGGCAAAGATATTGTCGCACCCATGCGACGTCAGTTCCCACTCATGCCATTGATGTGCACTGAGAATGAGTGCGGAAGCGGAACCAACGACTGGGCTGCAGCCGAACACACCTTTGATATGGTCAAGAACTACATTGACAACGGCATCAATACTTACATGTACTTCAACATGGTGCTGCGTGACAAGGGCACCAGTTCGTGGGGATGGAATCAGAACACGCTGGTGGTCGTCAACTCTAACGACCGCACCGTCACCTACACGCCTGAGTTCTACCTGATGAAGCACCTCAGCCACTATGTCAAGCCTGGTGCTTATAAACTCAAAACCATGGGCCAAGACGAGACCATGCTAGCCTTCCGCAACCCTGACGGCACAACCATCGTGTTTGTTGCCAACAAACACAATCATGAGCGCCAAATGAAGATTGCCGTTGACTGCCAGGTGCTACACATGACCTTGCAACCCAAATCGTTTAACACATTTCTTATCCAATAGACATGCGCAAACAATCCATTATCATCCTTACACTCCTGGCCACTGTTGCACAAACACTGGGCGCACTCGACTGGTATAGTTCATCACCAGGCGACTGCTGGCACCGCGAGAAAGCAGTCAAGTGGTCACAGAGCCCACAAGCGCAAGCGATCACGATCTCGACACAACACGCGCAACAGATTGATGGTCTGGGAGGCACCTTCAACGAGTTGGGCTGGGATGCGCTGTGCTGCCTCGATGAGTCACAGCGACAAGAAGTGATGCGCCAACTGTTTGCACCCAGCGAGTGCAATTTCACCTACTGCCGTCTGCCCATCGGAGCCAGTGACTTTGCGATGAACTACTATTCGCTCAACGACGTTGCCGATGACTACGAGATGGTTAACTTCAGCATCGCGCGTGACCGGCACATCCTGTTGCGCTATGTCAAAGCCGCACAGCAGTTCCAGCCAACGCTCAAGTTCTGGGCCTCGCCCTGGAGCCCACCGGCATGGATGAAGGTCAGCAACCACTATGCCGGCTGCTACGACAACGACAAGCCCAACCACAACGGCATGCCACGCGCGCTGGAGCAAGAACTACCCACCACGGGCATCAAGATGATGAATGGTGTGCTCAATGCCTATGCCCTCTACTTTGCCAAGTATGTCCAGGCATACACTGCCGAGGGTGTGCCCATCGAGGCCATCTGCATCCAGAATGAGCCATGCTCGACTCAGAAGTACGCCAGTTGCACCTGGCGACCCGAGGATATGGCCTACTTTGTGGGCAACTTCCTGGGCCCGCGCTTTGAGCACGACGGCATCAAGACCGACATCTACTTTGGCACCATCAACCGCGACAATCCTGCCTTCACACGCGTGGCCCTTGATGACCCCAAGGCCAAGAAGTACTGGCGAGGCGTTGGATTCCAGTGGGACGGCAAGGGAGCCATCCCCTATATCAACAAGGAGTATCCTCACCTCAAGATGATGCACACCGAGGCCGAGTGCGGCAACGGCAGCAACGACTGGGGTGCAGCCGAGCACACCTGGTGGCAGATGAGCCACTAT
>Ga0256407_10002844_pt1 | contig 32005 bp, 21 predicted proteins | sample RumenRJG_04DNA_FD_193489 | JGI IMG/M metagenome (GOLD analysis project Ga0256407, IMG submission 193489) | Bovine rumen microbial communities from Lethbridge, Alberta, Canada - RJG_04 | ecosystem: Host-associated > Mammals > Digestive system > Stomach > Rumen | place: Canada: Alberta...
CGACCTGATACTCTTTTTGAAGCCTATTTTTGAGTGCAACGGCGGCTTCTCTGCCTTTGCTGTCGCTGTCAAAATGGATAGCGATTTTCTGTGTGTGCGGGTGTTCTTGCAGATAATTCACAAGAGCAACAGGAACTTTCACAAGTTCCTTATCTTTGTTCGGTGAGTAGATTCCCGCAAGGGATAACAGATTGAAACGGCGGTAATCATAGCCCCTCATTTTCAGTAATGTAGCGTAAGATAAAAGGTCAATGGGACATTCAAAAATGTGGACTGTGTTGCTCTCACTGTTCGCCAATCTGAATGAATAATGCTTATCACTACCCGAACAGTCGCCCAATATCCGCATACTGCCCGTCGCTCGGTAGGAAGCGTACCTCGGTTTGTTTTCCTTATCAAAGCCCACAAAAACAACATTATGGTACGGAAGGCTCTCGAAAATTCTCCCCTCAGCTACGCATAAATCTATCAGCTCTCGGTCTATTCCTCTGCCGCTAAGATACCTGTAAATCACTCTGTTGGAAGCACTTTTATCCGGCAGAAGTAAAGGCTTCGGCTTTCTGTTTTTCTTCTGTTCTACATAGACGGGCGGCTCAACCGCACACTTTCCGATGATAGTTTCTACGGCTCTCGTGAAGCCTAAACCTCGTACTTTCACGAGGTAGTCAAGGGCGGAGTAACCTCCATATCCCCTTGACCACCAATACCATTTACCGTTGGAAATCTTCAAGCTGTCGTGGCTGCGGGTGCAGTAGGTGTCTGCGGAAAACTTGACCAACTCCTGCGGCTCGTAGTTCTGCAAATAAGTGAGCAAGTCCATTTCTCTCGCTTTGGCAACAGCCTGAGCGTCTATATACGGCATAGCCGTTATCTTGCGTCGAGCGTCTGATTTTTCATCTCACGCACCGCCGAAGTCGCACGGTCTTTGATGGTATCCCGCAGTATATCGTTGTAGCTGTAATCGTTATGCAGCCACTCGCTGTAAAGAGCGTCAAGCGGATGGCTCAGGCGAAGCAAGGCTCTTGCTTCGTTCTGAGTAAGATTGCTGTCGCCGATACTGCACACCAAATCTTCCTTGATAACCTTCTCATAAGCACGGCTCAATGCTTCGTTGGCAGGGAGCTTTTCAAGCTCCTCTACCAATTCCTTGTGTTCCTGTGTGACCTTCTTAAAAAGAAGTTCATTGTAATTTTTGTCTGTCATAACAGTAATTCCTCCTTATCGTTCTTCTCTGTTGTTTCTGTCCCGTGTCTGCTGTGAATCCTTTTCGTCAGGCTCGCCGCCGACAACGGGAACGTCGCCCTGATTCATATCGAGCAAGGCATTCAGCTCGGTCAACCGAGCCATTTTTTGTTGTAATTCGTCCTCTTGGGCGAATGGTTTTTCCACCTCGACCTTTGCGGTTTCGAGCTGGGCTTGCGTGTTTGCGAGTTGTTCTTCCGCTTTATTCAGGCGGCTTTCAATACCGTCGATAGCGTTATCCAAACGTGTGATATTACCGTGAATATCTGTGCCGAGTGTAACGTGGTAAGAGGAGTTTTCCCTAAGAGTTACTACATAAGCTCGCTCATACTGATTAAACTCAATTTCCATCTTGAAGCCACGATATTCACCGAGGATTTCTGTATCAGCGTTTGTTTTCGTTTTGCAAAAATCGATGATAGCTTTGCCCGCTTCGGCTTTATCCTTGTATTCAGTACCCTGAATTGTCATACCGACAAACTTGCCGTCAATCTCCTTCGGGTGCGTTTTTTGAATTTCCAAATCAGCTTTTAAGCCTTTGATTCGTGCTGTTTGCAAAGCGATTTCCTGCGGATAAAACTTGATGATTTTATCTTCAAGGTCGTACTTCTGAGAGAGGTAATAGGATTTAAGCATTTTCAGTTTGTTCACCTGAATATCCAAATCCATCTTCTCTTTGATGTACGGATTGCCTGTCGCCAACATCTTAATCTCGGCATAGGAAAGAGCCGTGTCGTCAATATCCTCGGCGGTACGCACAGGTGATTTGCTGGTCATAATCTGAGCCGCAAACTTCTGTTTACCCTCGACGAGCTGATACAAATATGCGTCAAAGGTTTCCTCTGTTACATATCTGTATATCTCAACATCAGGGTTTTCGTTGCCCTGTCTGATGATACGTCCCGAACGCTGCTCAAGGTCGCTTGGTCGCCACGGACAATCTAAATCGTGCAAGGCTATGAGCTTATTCTGTACGTTTGTACCGGCACCCATTTTTTGTGTAGAGCCAAGTAAAACTCTGACCTCGCCCTTACGGACTTTTTTGAAAAGCTCCTGCTTCTGCACCTCGGTTTTTGCTTCGTGGATAAAGCGGATTTCGCTCTCCGGCACACCTCGCTCAATCAGCTTTTGCCGTATATCCGTATAAACGGAAAACTCAGCGTCCGGCTTCGGAGTTGAGAGGTCACAGAACACAAGCTGCGCTGATTTCTTATCGGTGTTATCCTGCCAAATCGTAAAAATATTATCTACGCAGGCATTGATTTTACTACCATCGTTATCAGGAAGCATAGGGTTAATCATACGCTGATCGAGGGCGAGCTTGCGTCCGTCATTGGTGATTTTCAGCATATTGTCTACGCTCGGATCAACATTACCACCTCTGACTTTTTCAGCTCGCTCGGCAAGGTCTGCAACCATCGTCTTTTGCATTTCGGACGGTTTCACAGCGACATTGTGATAGTGCGGCGTTGGCGTCGGCAGATTTAATGTATCCGCCGTCTTTATATCCGCAACCTGTTTGAACATCGCCATTAGTTCGGGAAGATTGTAGAATTTAGCAAAACGAGTTTTCGTTCTGTATCCTGTTCCTTCGGGTTTCAGCTCATAGGCGGTTACGGTTTCTCCGAACGTGGAAGCCCAAGCGTCGAAGTGCTGCAAGCCGTTCTCGACAAGGGTTTCATACTGCAAATATCTCTGTATGGTATATAACTCAACCATTGAATTTGAGATAGGAGTACCTGTTGCAAATACCGTTCCTCTGCCGCCTGTGATTTCATCAAGATAGCGGCACTTCATAAAGAGGTCGGAGCTTTTCTGCGCTTCGGTCTGAGCGATACCGCCGACGTTCCTCATTTTTGTGTAGAGGTAAAGGTTTTTGTAGTAGTGACTTTCATCAATAAATAGCCTGTCTACGCCGAGTTCCTCAAAGGTGACTACATCATCTTTTCGGGTTTGGTCATTCAGCTTTTGCAGTTTTACCTTGATGGATTTTCGGGTTTTTTCAAGCTGCTTAATCGAGAAGTTATCTCCTCGGTTTTCTTTCAACTCGGCAATACCATCAGTGATTTCATCAATCTGCTGTTCAAGCAAAGCACGTTGACGCTCTATGCTCATCGGAATTTTCTCAAACTGAGAATGACCGATAATGATAGCGTCATAGTCGCCTGTGGCGATTCTGCCGCAGAAGCGCTTACGGTTGGCGGTTTCAAAATCTTTCTTTGTCGCCACTAAAATATTCGCCGCCGGATAGAGCTGTAAAAACTCCGCAGCCCATTGTTCGGTAAGGTGATTCGGCACAACAAATAAAGACTTGGAGCAAAGTCCAAGCCTTTTAGATTCCATAGCAGCCGCCGTCATCTCAAACGTCTTTCCTGCCCCAACTGCGTGTGCAAGGAGCGTGTTACCGCCGTATAAAATGTGGGCGACAGCGTTCTTCTGATGTTCCCTGAGTTCAATTTCGGGATTCATACCGCTAAACGTGATATGGCTGCCGTCGTACTCACGGGGACGGGTGCTGTTAAACTTTTCATTGTAGATTTTGCAAAGCCGTTCACGTCGCTGCGGATCTTTCCAAATCCATTCTCGGAAGCCCTCTTTGATAAGCTCCTGCTTCTGCAAAGCGATTGTCGTTTCCTTTTTATTAAGTACCGGCTTGCGTTTGCCAAACTCGTCCTCAACATAATCGAAGATACGAACATCTTTCAGATTAAGGGTTTCTTCAATGATTCTGTAAGCGTTTATTCGGTCAGTACCGTAGGTGCGATACGCTTTGATATTGGTGTTATCATAGCTCTTGTTTTCAATGCTCCATTCACTCGTATAGGGTGAATAGTGTAACTGCATTTTCCACTGGGCATAGCGTGGTGTACCGAGAAATTCAAACACAAACTGTTGGATAATCTCAGGCGGTATCCAAGTAGCGCCGAGCCTTACCGAGATTTCGGAAGCTGTCAAAGGCTCCGGCTGTACCCGTTCAAGAGCCTGCACATTGATAGAATAGGTATCAGGGTTTACTGCCGCCGATTTCTGTGCGGTTTCAAGTTTCTCCCTGACGTTGCCTGACAGGTACTCGTCAGCCGTCAGATATTTCTGCTCAGAATAACGGTTGTTTTCATACAAAGGATTGAGGAAAATTACGCCTTGTAATTCGTCGTAAATCTCCTGTTCGCTCTTACCTGTCAGCTCACACATATAGTCCATATCGACCTCTGCCTTTTCGCCCATAGAAACGGCGAGCGCTTCGGTTGCGGTATCGACAGAAGTAACAGGCTTATGTGCCTTGACGGTACGTTTGAAGAAAATGTCAGCCTTGCGCTCAAGGTTTCCGTCCTCGTCCAACACCTCAAGAGAGGATAAAAGCGAATAGGAGCTGTCCCTTGAAAACGCCATATTATTTGCACGGCTGCTGATAAGTCCGTACTTCTTCGTATATTCATCATACAGCGTATTCAAACGCTGCATTTCAGCTTTTATATCGCTGTCGGGATAGTCCTCAGTCTGCAACTCCAGCAAGTGCCTGACAGAATTGCGGATCTCAATCAAGCCCTTGATACGGTTTTCTGCTGTCGCTGACATATCAACAGGCGACATTCGGCTGTTCTCACGGAAATAGATTACATCGTCAAGCAGCGTGTAAGAAAAGTTTCTGACGTTCGGATCAGCGGGGATAGAATTATCTTCTTCCTCCACTTCCTCGTCCTGCTCGTACTCGTTTATCTCACCGTGAATATTGGAAACAGCTTCATCAAGCAAAGCTGCAAGGTCAGCATTTTCGTATGGAACACACGTTGCTTCCTCGCCAAACCGTCCCGACACCATCTTCATATCACCGAGTACCATATCGGGGTGTTCTACAAAGTAGCTGTTCATTCGGATACCGTTTTCATCGGTATTCAAATGCACCCAATCAGGCTCAATGTCGATAATGCGGTCACGCTTTTGCAGGATAAGAATATCCGACACAACCTCCGTGCCTGCGTTGCCCTTAAATGTGTTATTCGGTAAGCGGATTGCTCCGAGCAGCTCGGCTCTCTGAGCGATATATTTACGCACGGCGGGATTTTCTTTGTCCATTGTACCCTTTGAAGTAACAAGAGCCATAACGCCGCCCGGACGGAGCTTATCAAGGGACTTTGCAAAGAAGTAGTCGTGAATAAGGAAATGGTTTTTATCGTAGCGTTTGTCGGCTACGCTGAAATCACCGAAGGGGACGTTACCTACAACTGCGTCAAAAAAGCTGTCGGGGATATTCGCTTCCTCAAACGGCTGTCCGGCAATAGAGGAACGCTGATAGAGCTGCTGTGCGATACCTGCGGAAATCTTATCAATCTCCACACCGTAAACACGGCTGTTCTCCATACTCTGCGGCAGCATACCGATAAAGTTACCGATACCGCAGGACGGCTCCAAAATGTTGCCTTCCTTAAAGCCCATCTGTTCCATAGCCTTGTAAATGGCTGAAATCACGACGGGCGGGGTGTAAAATGCGGTCAGCGTACTTTCTCTCGCAGACTGATATTCTTCGGGTGAGAGTAAGCCGTAAAGCTCTGTAAACTCGTCCGACCACGCTGTATTGTTCTCGTCAAACGCTTCGGGGATTCCGCCCCAACCGACGTACTGTGCGAGGACTTGTTGTTCTTCGGGTGTGGCAAATCTGTTGTCAAACTCACACTCTTTCAAGACACGGATTGCTTCAACATTTCTGCGAAAACGTGCCTTTTTGCCAACCTCCTCAAGCTCAAAACCTTTAAGGTCAAAGGTGTGTCGGTCTGCCATAGGAATGTCTGGGTGAAGGTCAAAGGTCTGTGCCTTTACTCTCGGCTGACGCTCCCAAGCGGGTGTGATTTCTTCCTGCTGTGCCTGTTGTTCTTCAATGGCACGGCGAACAAAACCTACCTTTTCGGAACGGAATATCGGAAAACCGTTAGTGTCCTCAAAGGTAATATCACGCATTGAAACGTCGCCTTTACTGCCCACGCTCTCAACAATGAATTTGCGTTCATCAAGCGTTAGCAACTGACCGATAAGGTCAGAGTTGTCGGCAACGGCTTCTGCGTCAGCCATAACCTGCTGAATAAATGGATCACTGTTCAGCTTATCTTCATCGACAAGCTCACCGTTGACTATCCCTGCGTCCTCAAGCTGCTGACGAATAACTGCTGGATCTACGTCGTCAAGCTCGTCGTGTTCCTCATAGAACGGTGCAAGCTCCTCGTCGGACACATAAATGAGGTCGTCAAACTCCATACCGTCCAAGCCGTTCTCAACAATATCCTGCAAAGAATCGTATTGCTCAGTGCGGACAACGGTATCATCAATCTTTGTTTCGATACGAAAATCAACAAGGTTTACATTAGCCGTTAATTCGTGCTTTTCGTCCTCGGTGGTTGTGTATGCGACGTTGATTTCAGATAAATCATCAGGTAACTCAAAGTCGTCTGTACCAAATTCTCTTTCGTTATATTCGCCGATAAGCTGTCTTGCTCTATCAAGCAAAACCTTATACTCAGACGGTCTTTCAGGGCGTGGCTCAACGGTCACGCTGACTAACGGCTTTGGCAAATCATCAACAAAGCTGTAATCAATCGTCTTGCCGTTTTCATCAGCGTACACCACAAGTCCCATCGGAGAAGGACGGTTAATATCGTCCAAAATATCCCGACGTAACTGTTCTGCGTCGAGATATTCAAAGCTCGTTTCAATCTTCTTATCAGAATTATTGCTGTCGTAATAATCAAGACGTGCAATAGGCTGTGATTCAATAGGATTGTCAGCTTTTTGTGATGGCATATTGAGGTAGTACCGCTTGCCATCAAAATTTACACCCGATACTCCGATATTAAAACCTCTGTCAAGAAGCATATCAATATTAGGTGTTGATTTGTGGACAGGAAAGCCGCACATCTTAATATCTTCTTCGGAAGAAATCCTACGCCTTGTTAATTGCAGTCCCAACGCCTGAGATACAAGCTCTGCGTCGTCGCCCATTGCTTCCAAAAATTCACCTATTCTATACAGAATAATGGTGTCTGGATGTTCGTCCTTCAACCTGAAATATTCCTGCATAAGAGGATTGTATTTTGAATAGTCACGCTGGGCGGTTTCCTGCTCTTTTTCGGGTTGTACGGCGACCTTCAAATGGTCGTTCATCGGGTTTTCTTTGACCTTTGCGTCAAACTCAGCCCTCGGCATTTCCTTGTTGAATAACGGGAAACTCTTGTCAAAGAGCATTACACGGTCATCATCAACGGAGAGGATTTCATACTCGCTTGCGCCGATATATACCGAAGCACCAAGCGTATATCGGTATTCATACTCAACAGGCGCAGGCTCAGTCTTTTCTGTCGGCGGCGTAAAAAGTGCTTCACGGATTTCTCGCTCAGCGGCTCGCTCCGCTCGTAGTTCTTCCTGACGTTCAATCCATCTCGGATAATACTCTTTTTCCTTCGGGTTGAGATAACGGTCAAGTTTGATAAGTTCACCGATACGCTTTTCAACGTAATTCCAAGTGAGCCTTTGTCGTGGAGAGCCTTCGCCATAACCAAGATGAAGTTCAATCCCTTTACTGTCGTGATCCTCTCCGACACCTGTGTACGGTACGGCGCTTGACGATCCGCCTATACCGTACTCTTTTTTGAGGAAAGATATATTTTCACTCTTTGATAGTGATTTCTGATATTGCTCATAAATTCGCATTTTGCCTTCTTCCACGCCGCTTCCTCTTGTGAGAGCTGCGTCGATAAGCTCCTGCGAAAAAGAAAAGGCAGGATTGTTTTGTCCTGCCGATTCAGTAATGAGTTGTAACTGTCCATCCTGTGACGGTAATGGTTTAATAACGCTGTGCAGCATACCAAGTAAGCGCATTGCTTCAAAGTGTCCGGCAACAGCGTCCCAACGATGAAAGCTCTGTCCCTCACGGTCAGGATAACGCCCTTTCCAAATGAGCAGTCCGTTTTCGTAGGTCTTATAGCCTACACGGGTATCATCAGCAAGGATAATCTCCGTAAAATCATCGTTGAATATGCTGCGGATATATTCAGTCCGCTTTTGAATATCAGAAAAGCCCTCAAAGTATCCTCGGATTTCATCAAGGCTTGCCTTGAGGTGCGGTGTGGTAGCAAGAATCTCATTCACCACTTCATCTACACCGAAGAATGGGTGTTTTCTGAGTTCTCCGTCCTCGTCAAAGATATTGAAATTGGTGTCGCCGCTAACATACTTGTCGCTGCTAATAACGGTAAGTAAATTGCGGCGCTGTTCAACCTGCTTATACACTCCTTCAAAATCTTCACTTGCCGATTCGGGTATAATAAGGGCTTTCATTTTATCCAAAAGCCGTTTTGTATCTTCGGCGTGATTAAAGGTGTAGCTGAGCCGTACAAACGCCTGCGTGCGGTCAGTTCCAAGATTTAATTCAGAGTATAAGTGCGGGTATCTTTCAAAGAAATCTACCACATTACCGATAAGCTGAATGGTATCTGCGGTAGAAAAAACAGGCTCAACACTCTGAGCCTGTTCTTCGGGATTTAAGCGTAAATCACTTCCGCTTGTACGATCTCCTGTGCTGAGTGCCGGAGATTGTTCATCAGGCGTGTCCACTTCATCGGATCTTCCGCTTTCAGCTTCTCCGTCACGCCCTCCTGAGCTGCCATCTGTTTGAGCAGGCGTTCCTCCATCTCCAGCGCTGTCTGTTCGATTTCCGCCAAGTGTTCGGTCAGCTTGCCCTTCGTCAGCAGATTTGTATAGAGGATTCTGCGCTGACGATACAGATACTTCCTCCTCATCTGAGCGTACTGTCCCAGCTCGACCTTCGGCTGTTCGGGAAGCGTCAGATTGGGAAGCAGATAATCGCCCTGCATTGTGTAAGTCAGTTCTGCCATCTTCAAAACTCCTTTCATTGTTTCTGTCATTAGTATATTCGGGGTGCCTGTTTTCCGCAAATGTGCGATTCTGTCGGTTGAGTGCCAAAACGGTTTTGGATACTTCCGATAAGCCCATCTCGGCAATAGCGCTGGTAGCGACGCCGAGTGCGTTCAGGGTGTCATCGGAATTGAAATTGACAACGTTTCTGAAATCGTCGTCGTCAAAATACATTTCGGTATCAACGCCGAGCCTTGTCATCAGCATATACGCAACGCTGTTTGTGACAAGCTCTTTATACATAGCTGTTACGCTGTCCTCACCTAAGCCTTCAAGGAAGGTGTCGTTTGTGCCAAGAAGCAAGTCCCTGATATAATCAGGCGTGTTATCCTCGACAGCGTTGTTTGCCGCCGACATTATCGCTTTCGCAAGGCTATCCTTATCTTCGAGGTCGCCGAAGCTGCTTTCAAGCGTAGCAATCACATCATCTGTATATTCGGGCTGCATAGTCCAAATAGGGACAGCTCTTGCATATTCGCCTGCGTGGGTATCGGATATATCGAAGTAATGTACTAATTTCTGTGAAACACCGTCGTGCCTTTCAAAAACGGCAATACCTTTTGCTCCTCGGTTTACCCAGCGTCCAAAAGTCCTGTTCCACCTCTCGATAGGAAGAACAGCGGTTGCTTCCGGTTTCTGAGCGTAAATAAGGAGCTGTTCGTCAAAGCGCAGTCTGTAATTATAACAGGCTGTGCGTAAAAAAGCCGCCCATTTATCGGGCGACAAAACCTCTTTCGAGGTGTCTACATAAAGTTGTGAAATAAGGTCAAACTTTCTCGCCATAGGAAAAGCACCTCCTTATCTTGCGTCGTGATTTCTGTTTTTAGGCTTGATTAAAGTTCCTTTCTCGGTATAGTTTTTAGGATCAGCGTCCGGTTTTTCAAAGCCAAAGCGAGAGCCTTGCTTCATTGCCGCATACTGTGCCTTTGTAACGCCGAGCTGCTCGTTCATCTTGTTTACCATAGCACGGTTTTCGCTCGGTCTGCCGTTTGCTGATTTAGCGTCGGTGTAGCCAAGCTCGCCCTTATTGATAATCGCAATCATATTCAGCCCTTCAACAAAGGTGTAGCATTGGTCGGGGAGCGACGCTCTGAGCGGGACAACAACATTGCCTGACTTTTCGAGCAGCTCTGCAAATTCGCAAATGTGGCGAAGATTTCTTCCGTACTCAAAATGATAGTCGTCGATATATCGAACATCATACCTTTCGGAACGGTCACGCAAACCGTTGTGCGTATCAAAGCTGCCGTCGGGCTTGCCGATAACGATTTGGTCGCCGTCATACAGTCTGAATTTCTCGTTGTAATGGGAATCAATAAAGCGAATCCCACGCTCCGCCTTTTCAAGATGGCTGTCGAGCCAGTCCTTTTTGTAGCAGTAGCAGTAAAGATTGTAATTACCCTTATACGGGTTAAGGCGCATAAGAAAAGCGTAGTCCTTCGTATTTACCCTCACGCCGTAATCTACACCTGTGTCGTATGAGAATACATTGTCGCTGTTCATACAGAATGATTCAAGCTCATCACGGTTGGAAAGAAAACCGCCTTTCTCCCTGAAAGAGTTGATAACAGTATCAATATCTTTCTTTAAATCATCAGTATTCAGGTCATCACGGAAGCCGTTCCAAGTTGAGAAGAATTCCGTTCCAAGCGTACCCATATCCGCATGGACATATCCAATCAAGCCTGTCTGCATAGATATTTGCTGGCTGTTTCGGTAGGTGTAAAGATATTCCTTGCCTTTCAGCGGTGCGATATTACTCTCCATTGGTAGCACCGCACTTGTTGCAGAAGCGCATATTTCCAAGCGCCGACAATACCTTTTCGCCGATGCTTTCCGTCACGTCGCCGAGAATGCTGAAATCGAAATCCTCGTCGTCAATCTCGGTGAATAAACGCCGTATCTTACTTAACGGAGCGTCCTTCTTAATTGCAAGATACTTACAATAAGTAACGCCGTCACGGTCAATATGATAAGACAGAAAATCGCCGCTTTTGTCAACGTACCACTCTGCAAGGTCGTAATCCGTATCAAAGCATTCGCCAAGATTGCCGGAGTCGATAGTCTGAATGCCAAAGCCGTCGTCGTCAGTGTCATCGTAACCCTCAAATAAGGCTACGGCAATAATCGGCTGCCCGATATTCACCGTGCTAAGATGACTTACCAAGTCGTCAAAATAGCGGAAATTGACACCGTAAATTACGGAGTTGATGTCGTCCTCCTCAATGTCGGGTATTTCCTTCTTGAGCATAGCCTTAATGCACGGCAAGCTGGGGTTGATACTTGTCCAAATAATCTTTCTGTTATTCGTTGTGTTGTTCATCAAACATACCTCCAAGATAAGAATAGAGCTTATTGCTCTTTGTGTATTGTTGTAATTCGGAAATGATACTCATATCCTGCACGGTTAAGCCTTCGATGCGGAAAACATTCTGAAAATTGATGCTCTGCAAGTCCTTCTCAGACTTAAAGCCCGCTTCAAAAAGTTTTGTCAGCACCTTAAACCTGTGCTGGGGAGTAATCAAGGTTTTATCTGCCATTAGTTACCCTCCCTGTCTAAAGCGTAGTTCGTGTAAGCGACAACGCCTTTGTTTCTTCTTCGGCGGGCAGCAGGCGAGCAACCGAGTTCCGGCAAAATCGCCTGAATCTTCTGTCTTGTCCGTCGAACGCTCTCAAAGCCGGGGCAGCCCAGCTCCTTATAGTTGGTCATAACTTCTTCAAAAGAGAGGTCTGCTTCGCCGTGAGTTTCGCTTATGCAATCACGGCAAACGTAAAAGTATAATCTCATATCGTCGTCACGAGCGTCGGGATTTGAGATTAAGACGTTTAATACCATATTCTCAACGGTTTTTAACTTATACATTCGTACCTCCTAAATCAGACGGGCGACCTTTTGAGCCGCCCGTCGCAGTAGTTTTTCACTTCTTGTTGTTGCGGTTTTTAATCTGCAAGAAGATAAAACCGCCGATAATGAAAACAAGTAAAACGATAGCAATAATCACTTTCATTATGCTGCCTCCTTGTTATTCTTCTTTCTCTTTCTTACAAGAGCTGTCACGCAAGCCGCAACACCGACAGCCGAAACGCCGCCAAGCACAAGCCAAAGGTTGTTGGGCGTTCTGTCGTCGCCTGTCTGCGGAACGTGGATTTTTTCATTGTGCATTTTTACGGTTGCGGTCTTGCCGTACTCAATCTCGATAACCTCGTCATCGGGAAGAATATATCCGGCAGAAGCGTCGTCGTTTACCTCAGACACAACATACTTGCCAATGCGTAAACCCTCAATGAGAATTTCACCGTTCTTGTCGGTCTTGAATACCTTATCAAAGCCGTTTTCGCCTGTTACACGGAAGGAAATGCCCTCAACCTTGTTATCGGAAGAAGTCTTAACGATTTTGAGCGAGCCTTTCATAGCTTCGTTCAGGAAGCCCTTGCCTGCGTCGTTCTCAACATCGTAGGTCTTACCGTCAGTTTCGATAAAGACGGGATAGGTGTTTTTATCGAGGATAAAGCCGTCGGGAGCCTTCTTCTCTTTTACAAGATAGTGACCGTAAACAAGGTCGTCCATCTCATAAATGCCTGTGTCGGTTTCTTTGATTTCACCGATCAGTTTGTCGTCCTTGTCGAGCTTGCCGTCAGCGTTGGTATCGGAATAGATTTCAAATACTGCGCCTGTCAGCTTATTGTCGGGATAATCAGCGTCAACCTTTGTGGTCTTAACATTGCCACGAATATGCTCGTTGACAATCTCGATTTCAACAATATCGCCGTCCTTGCCGATTGTAACGGGATAAACGGTATCATTGAGTACAAAGCCTGTCGGCTGTTCGATTTCTCTGACATACCAAGTGCCGTAAGGGATAGTATCCTCGCCAAAGGTGAAGCTGCCGTCCTCGGCTGATTCTGTTGTCAAGGTTGCGTTTTCCGGAGTAAACTCTGCGTCTGCGCTCTTAAACAGTCCGATAACTGCGCCGCCGAGTGCTTCGCCGTTCTCGTCAATCTTTTTGCCGGAAACAGTACCGTAAATCAGCTCATTGGTGATAGGCTCACCGTCATTTACGGTGAGGTCAACGGTCTTTGTGTTTTCACCCTCGTATTCAAATACAACGGGGAATTTGGTGTCGGTCAAGATATAATGCTCGTCGGTGGCAAGCTCCTTGACATAGTAACTGCCAAAGGGAAGGTCTGTGCCGACAAATCCGTTGCCGTTTTCATCAAGCGTGATAATCTCAATCAAGCCGTCTGCGGGAATGGTAGTTCCGCTTGCGGATACAAGCTCCTCGGTGGCGAATAAGCCAAAGGAAATATTCTTGATTTCCTCGTTAGTGCCGATGTCAAACGGCTCGTTGGTTTCAAGCCACTTTTCGAGGTTTACATTAACCTTCTGTCTTTCGTTGTAGAACGATGTAGAGGTTTCTGTGATTTCTACGGTCTGGTCGGCGTAGACAAGCTCCACATTATGAGTTTCATCACTGAGTACCATTCCGTAGGGTGCGTGGATCTCCTTGATTTCGTACTTACCAAGATAGAGAGCCTTACTTTTTGCAAAGCCGTCATTACCTGTGGTAACGGTATCTACAAGGTCGCCCTTGTGATTGCGGACTGTGCCGTCGGGAGTGATAATATCTTCTGCGGCACGGATTTCATAGGTAGCGCCTTTCAGTCCTGCTGTTTCATAAACAGGCTGATAAATGGTCGGAATTTCGTTACCTTCATCATCAGTTCCGCCGCTGACATTTACGCCGTAGAACACTTCGCCCTCTTTGGCGATGGTAATCTTGCCTTTCTGAGCGTAGTTTGCCTTATTTACCTTAGTCAAAACAATGCTGCCCTCCTCTGTGGAGTTTTCTTCTGTGATGTCAAAGGTGATAGGTGTACTGTCAAGCACATAGCCGTGCGGAGCCTGTACCTCTACGAGCTTATAGCCCTTATCGTACACGAGCATTTCGGGAGTGATAAGATAGCCCTCGCTGTTGGTGTAGAATGTGTCGATTGTCAGGTTTGAGGGGTACGGCACGGACATTGTAATCAGAGTATTATCGGGTGCATAAATCTGGAATCCCGCTCCTTCGTAGGGGATTGTCTTTCCTGATTCAGCGTCCACCTTAACCACCTTGAGATAGGATTCAAAAATATCATTATTAATGATGAAGCTGTACGGTTTGGAGTTGTCGCAAACATACACATCGAAATCATCGACATAGTGACGACCTTCCCATCCGTAGGTCTGATGCACGGTGTAAGTGCCATAGGGCAGCTTTTTGGATTTTGCGTAGCCTTTTTCGTCGCAGACAAGGGTGTCACGGACGCTTTCGTGTGCGTTGTCAAAACTCCCTGCGCTTTTGAGAAAGAGTTGAAACGTAGCTCCTTCTTCGGGCGTTTCGATTTTGGTCTGTCCCTGATCCGTATGCTTAACGATTTCAATATCGCCCTTGATAACGTCCTCGTTTACGCTGAGAACGCATTTGTTGTGTTCGATGGTGTATTTCTTGGCTTCTGCGCCGACAGGATAGACGGTCTTATCGAGCTGATAGCCCTCGGACGGCTCAATCTCTCTGATAGTCCAATTATCACCGCAGACATATTCCTTTGTGGTAAATTTACCGTCTTTGTCAGTGGTGTAGGTATCAATCAGCTTATCTCCGTCATAGATGCCGTACTTTGCACCGGCAAGGGAAGCGTCGCCCTGCGGCTTCTTTGTTTCTGAATCGACCTTTGTAACCTCAACGATAAACTTTTTGAGGGTGTTGGTGAATTCTCTCTTTGCAACCTTATCCCAAGTGATAGGTGTGGTCTGGGACTTCGGAACAACGTAACGAGTAGCGGTATCTACTTCTTCAAGAGTGTAGGGCTTATCGCCGCTTACAAGGATATTCTTGAAGTTGGCTACGCCGTTCTTGTCGGTGGTAGCGTATTCGTCAACTTTTGCGCCTGAGAGTGATGTGCCGTAAAGGTGGAATTTAACACCCTCGTTGAAATTATCCTCCGAGGTCTTTACAACCTCAAGGTCGCCACGCTTCAGAATATTGCTGAATTTCACGGTGGCGGTCTTGCCGCTTTCTACCTTAACGGTCTGCGCTTTCTGATCCTCATATCTTTCCTCAGTGACCTCAGTTACGGTATATGTGCCGACCTTGAGGTCGTCAATCTGAAATTCGCCCTTTGCGTTGGTGGTAACGGTCTTGCTGTAATTGTCAGCACCCGTAATCTTGAATTTTACGCCGTCAACCTTTCCGTCATCGGAGGTCTTGACGATTTTGAGCGAGCCTGCCGAAGTCTTAACAGCGAAATACGCTGTCTTGGTTTCGGTATCGGACTGAACGCCCGTTACAACGTCCTGCTTTGAGGAGCTGCCGCAAGCGACAAGGGTTGTCGTGACATTGGGCATTTTCTTCGTTGCGCTGAATACAAGAGCGTTGGGAATCGCCTTCGTTGAGGTCAGAGTAATACTGTTACCCGAAACGGAAACAGACACATCGCCTGTCTTTTTGAAGGTGTAATCGGATAAGATTTTGTTGCTGTCAGTAAGGGTAAGAGTGTACTTGCCGTCACTGTATTTCAGCTCCTTGACGCTGTTCTTTGCCTTTGCCTGAGTATCGTAGGAAAAGCTCGGAATGACATTGTAGTCATTCAGCTTGGCAATAATCTTGTTGTAATTGGTCTTTACATTCGGATTGTGGTCGCCTGCGGTGATACCGTCAATAAACTTGGAATTGCTGAGCTTGAACGTAGAAGCGTCACGACAGCCTGTGCAGAATTCCCATACAACAAGCTGGGTTGCAATCCACTTCTGTCCGTCAGTACCGACAAGGCTGGAGCTGCTGCCTGACTTTCCGAAAAGAAGGGCGAGATTGACCGCCTTCTTCTGAGCCTTGCTGAGTGCGTTCCACGCAGCCGAAGCGTCGGTAGTCAGGGTGTTGCCTGAATAGAGCGAGTGTCCCGGCTCAATGCAATATGCGTCTTTGCCGTCTGCATAGATGCGGCAGAGTTCCTCGCCGACAGTTCCGACGGTATAGCCGCCGTGTTCGGTGTACTTTACGAATGAGATGATATTGCCGCCTGTGTCGTAGCAGTAGTCAAAGGTTACAGTGACCTCTTTTCCGGCAGCACTGGCGGTGGGAATAATGAAAATTGAAGAAACGACAGCTACAACGGCTAAAAGGATCGCCGTAACACGCTTGGCGTTTCTCTTGTTGAAAACTTTTGTCATTGGTTTACCTCCATAAGTTTTGAATTGAAATTGTGTGTTTGAATCGGTTTGCCTGCACTTTTAAGAAAGATATTGTTTATGAGATAGAGTATATTTAAGAGATAGTTAATATCTTTCTTTTCGGTTAGTACAGGTAGTCTTAGGGGTTAGAGTGTGAGAAAGGGGAAAGTCAAAAAAATAAGTTTTGCACTTCCTACCTGCTGTCACGCTCTGAACGGTGGCGCAGATACTTGGCGTAATGCTCCAGAGCCTTACACACATAGTCCTCCGTGTCCTTCAACTGAACATTCTTCGGAATAAGGCTTCGTACTCTGTCACCACGCAGCACAATACGCTCACGCTGGTTGGGCTTTTCTTCCGACATAATCGCTTCAACAGCTTCCGCCGTCAGCTTGCCGCTATCAAACATTTTCCTCATTCGGATTGTTTGGTCGTGCGACGGTGTGCAGTCGTTAATGTCAATCTGCTCGACAACATCACGCTGACTATCCTCGTCGAGATATGACAGCTCAACGGCAGGACGCATTTTGATTCTGCCCTCGTCCACAAGCTCTAAAAGTTCGGGAACAAGGTTTGTTAAACGGATATATCGGTGAATTTGATTGCGGCTGTCGCCTGATTCCTGACTTATTACATCAAGACTTTGTTTTCCACTTAACTTAATCCCCAGTGGGGATGAAGTTAAATCTGTGCGCTCTCCTTGACGTTTAATGGCTTCATTTCTCATTTTGTAAGCAAAGGCTTTCTCGCTGGGAAGGATTGTTGTACGCTGAAAATTACTCTCAACCATATATACAACCGCTTCGTCACGGGTTAAGTCCTTAATCTCACTCCTGAGAGTAGTAAGCCCTGCAAGCTCACAAGCTCGCTTTCTGCGGTGACCGCTTACAAGCTCATATCGCCCGTCCTCTTTCTGACGGAGAACGGCAGGCGTTAAAACGCCGTTGGTCTTGATGCTCTCGACAAGCTGTACCATATCCTCGTCATCTCTAACGTGAAACGGGTGGTCGGGAAAGTCATCAATCAAGTCAAGGGGAATATCCCTTATCTTTTCAAGCCTTGCGTCGTCCCGTTCCTCCTGCGTGGAGAAAAGGTCATCGAGCGTTGGCAGAGCGAAGTCGCTCTTTCTGTCTGCCACTTGCAAGCACCTCCTTTGTGAAATCAGCGTATGCCTGTGCTGCCTTGCTGTTTGGCTCATAGGCGTAAATACTCTTTCCTTTGGACGATACCTCGGCGGCTTTTACCGCAACGGGGATTTTGGATTTGTAAATCCTGATAACGCTACCAAAGTTTTCACGAATTGCGTCCATCGTGCTTTTAGCAAGGTTTGTCCTGTTATCAACGATTGTCAGTAAAATGCCGTCAATCGCCAAATTAGGATTGGTGTGCGCCTTTACCTTTGATACTGTCCGAAGAAGCTGTGTCATAGCCCTTGCAGGCAAATACTGTGCCTGAACAGGAATAACAACGCTGTCGGCAGCCGTCAAAGCGTTTAAGGTCAGCATACCGAGTGAAGGTCTGCAATCAATAAGGATATAGTCGTAGTTCGGCTTCACCTTGTTCAGATAGTTCTTCAAGATGTTCTCACGGCTCATAGCCGTCACAAGGTACATCTCCAGCGCTTCCAGATCCGTATTGGAAGGAATGAGGTCTACGCCTTCTTCGTGGTGGAGAATACCGCTTTTTACATCTGTGCTATCGTCACGGATAATCTCGTGCATTTTGGTAGCGAGGGTAACAGGGATTTCATCGACACGCTGCCAACCAAGACAGGTTGTTAAGTCGCCCTGTGGATCACAGTCAACGAGGAGTACCTTTTTACCTTGCTTTGCCAAGCCAATGCCCAAGTTCATTGTGGTTGTCGTTTTTCCGACACCGCCCTTCTGATTGCAAATAGCAATAGTTTTGCAGTTTGGCATTCGTTTTCCTCCTTTCAAATGGTTTAATAGCTGTCCTGCAAAAACAGCTATGTAACTTTTCCGCTTATTTGTCCTCGACACCCCAGCGGATAGATAAATCTATATGGGAAGTTCTTCAAGCGCCTGACTGCTATCAGGCTCATAGGAATCTCACCTCTGCCGGGTACTCCGCCAGCTCCGTAGAGAAGTATCATTATCGCTTGTGCAGGTCGTCGCCATATCGGGAGCAGCCCGATACTCACAGACGGAATTAGCGCTCGCTCCTATATGGAGGTCGTGGCGTACCGCTGCGGTAGCTGTGCATTTCTGCTTACACAAGTAACGTACTTGAAGAAATGATATTCAGTTGTCAAAGTTCAGTGAAAAGGTCTTTTCCGATTGCTCGGAAATAACCTTCTCACTTGTATGGACAAAACAGGGCAAATTGGGGGGGTGTTTTAGAAATTTTTTTATTTTTTACAAAAAAGAAAAAGCCTACCCACTCTAAAAAGAGCAGGTAGGCTATCTATGTATAATTCACGTTTTATTTTATAACAACTCTTATATTTTTCTTTTTGGCAATACTAAAACGTATTAATATGTCATCTATTACATCTGTATATTTACCTTCTTGCATTAGTTTGTTTTTCATATCCACAAGACTATGTATTACTTTGCTATACTCTGTATCTGTTAGGTATATATGATAGGTAGGATACTTCATAATCTCGACCTCCTGTATTATAATAATCTTTCTTGACTTTTCTGTAAAATATGCGATAATTAATTTAAGTTAAATATAGATGATTATAGGTCAGCATTTAGTTCCACCATTTGTTACAGCAAAAAATCCTTAAAATCTCGTATTAGATGGAATTTGTTAAGCATATTTAACAAATGGACTGTACTAATTAATGTGTAATGTCACTAAAAAACAAGGGGTAAAACCACTTGAGGAATCGGCAGAGTCGCTCCAAAACCGCGTGCCGAGGGTTCAAGTCCTTCTGCCCCTGCCAAACTCAAAGTCTTAGAAATGGCTTATTAAAGCCGTTTCTAAGGCTTTTCTTTTTGTTCCATGCTGTTCTGATGCTTGGCGAATGGGTCAAAAATCCTCGGCTTGGGGTTTATTTGGTGTTTATGGGTATCGGGTTATACAGATAGTTATAGGGATTTACAGCGGGATTTCGGTAGATTATTTCGCTCTGAATCTGTATAGCGTTTTATCAAAAAAATAAACTGAAATCAAAAAGAAGTTAAATAATCAAGAAGTAAAATCAAAGAAGTCAAACGAGAAGTGAAATTAAACTTCTTGATTGACTTCTGATTATGTAGTGAGTTATTGGTATCTATAATGACTTTTTCTAAGCATTACCATAATAAAACCGCTGTCGTGATGGCAGCGGTTTTGTTCGTTATACAGCGGCTTTCGCTTTCTTTTTGGAGAAGATACCCTCTATCTTTTCAGCGGCGGTGTCGTCGGCGGATTGGATCGCGTGGGCGTAGACCCTGCCGGTGGTGGCGGTGTTGGAGTGTCCGAGGCGCTTGGATACCGTGGTGATCGGCACGCCGGCGGCGAGCTGCAACGTGGCGTTGGTATGTCTGAGCGAGTGCAGCGTAATGAAAGGGATCTCCGGATGCTGCTTCATAAACTTGGAAAACCAGCTCGACACGCTGTCGGGCTTGAGCGGCTTACCTTCGGGGTTCGTGAAAACATAGTCCTCTGTTCCCTTCCAGTAGGAGCCGAGCGATAGGCGCTGCTCCGTCTGAGCGACTTGGTGCGCGCGCAAATCGTCAAGCGTTGTCTGCGGCAGTCTGATCACGCGCTCGGAGCTCTTGTTCTTCGGCTTGTCCTCAAAGATACCGCGCTTCGGAAGAAACTGTATCGTGCGGCAGATTTTCAGCGTTCCCTTTTTGAAATCAATATCCGACCACTTCAAGCCGAGGGCTTCGCCGCGCCGCATTCCCGTGAACAGCAGCAGGCGGACGATGGTACGGTGCAGCTCGTCGGCGGTATTGATTGCGTCGATCAGCGCGTCCGCCTGCACTTCGTCGATGTACTTTGCTTCCTTTTCTTCCGCTTTCGGTGTTTTTGTGCGGTCGCAGGGATTTGAAAACAGTATGCCCCATTCGACGGCAGTGTTCAGGATCACCGAGATCAGGCGATGATAGTGCTGTATCGTCTTGCCTGAGAGCGTCTTGTGACCTTCACCGACGGGCGTAAACAACTCTGACAGCGGCATTTCGAGCGCAGCGGCGAGCTTCTCGGCGTTCTGTTGGTTGACATTGTTCCCCTTGCGAATGGAGATCATCGTTGTGTTGGAGAGTCCCGATCGACGGCACAACTCAGCGGTCGTCAGCTCATTTTCGTGCAGATAATCGTCAATGCTGATGTTGCAGGTGTATTTGGTGTCGAGCCGGACGCCGCTCTCGGCAAGATTGGCGTAGAACGCGCGCAAATGCGGCGGCTGTATCTTGCAGAGCTTGATATGACCGATCGCGGCGTTGATGCGCGGCAGCAGGCTCTCATACCGGGCATAGGTGCGCGGACGCAAATCGTTTTTGCGGTCTTTCATCCATATCTCGGCGAACTCGGCAAAGCGGATGTTTTCGTCGAGCACCTGTCCTTTCAAACAGCGTTCCTCAAACAGCGTGGCTTGCCGCTGCACTTCCTTCTCGATCTGCTTGACGGTCATGTTCGGCTCCGGCTTCCACGTCATGGTTTTGCGTATCTGCTTGCCGGTCATGTCGTAGCCGCAGGACACAATGAAGCGGTAGGAATTATTCCTCTTTTCGATGGTTGCCAGTTTTTTCACCTTCTTTTATATCTTCTATTCTTTCCTCTAACTTCCTGCATCTTTTCTTTATTGACTCCTCGCGACACGGATATTTGTATTTAAAGTCATTTTCGTCAAAGGGATTCACATCGCATTCAAAATTGCAAAGCATTTTGTCGAACTCTCTTTCAGCCAAGTGCCTTAAGAATAGTGTGTATTCCTCACCTTCAATAAACTTACCGTACTGGTGCTTTATATAATCAGGGTTATAGAGTAATCTCTCATCTTCAACCTCTATACTCGAATCATTCTCATCTCCGCCAGTATTTACGGTAGCAATTTTTCTTATAGCCTCCATACCGTCCCAATAATATGTTACATTTTCTGCAAAGTAGTTTATTATGTCTAAATATGAAAACAGTTTGTTTGCCGATTCAACATCGTAATAATCAGACTCTTTCACTAAATGACGATTAGTGTCTTTCGCCAAAAGGGTTCGCGCTTCTTCCTCGAGCTTTTTGATACGGTTAAGACAAATCAAAAGATTAACAGATTTATCGCTCAAACCGATTTCTTCGCAAATGCTCTTTACAGTTGTATCAACTGATTTAATATCAGTCAATCCTAAAAGATAATCCGCAGAAACATCAAAATATTTTGCTATATCTGTCAGCACATCAGAATTGGGAACCGTATTGCCGAGTGTATAGCTGTTTATTGCCTGCCTTGTAACACCGACAACGTTTGCAAGCTCCGCCTGAGAAACGCCACTGGTTTCTATCAGCTCTCTCAACCGTTTTGCGAAAACAGAGTTGTAGTTGTCCTGAACATTTCTTTTTGTTTTTGCCATTAACTCTCCCTCCTTGTCAATTTTATTTGCACTTGTGCAAATTTCAATGTTTTTGTTTGACAGTATGGTTTATTTGCTATATAATGAGTGTGTAAAGTAAATCATACTACAAATATAAATCATCATTATTGATTTGTCAAGACTAAAAACGAAAGGACGGAAAAAATGTTAGCAAACTCAGACATCAGAAGCACAGCCAAAACAAAGGGTGTCCGGCTTTGGGAAATAGCAGAATTCCTCAAGGTCAGCGACCCTACTATGACCCGAATGCTCCGACGCGAGCTTCCAAATGAGGAGAAACAGCGGTTTCTTTCAATCATTGACGAGATCGCGTCAAAGCGCGGTCAAACGGAGGTGAGTATTACCAATTGACAAGAACTGTGTTCAAAATCAAAAGCGCCGCTCAAAGTGCTGGAACACTCTGAACGGCTGAGACCAAAAACCATACACACGTTTTATAGTCCTACAGATATTCTAACATATTTCGTGGGATTTATAAAGGTCTTTTTCATTTTTCTTTATTTCAATACGCATTTTACAATCTTGTTAAATCAAATCACCTGAAATATACTAAAGGAGTATCATACATGAACGTCTATCCAACAGCGGAGCAAGCTGCAACAACAAGAATTCCGGTCGTCCTGACCGTTAAGGACGCAGTACATAAAATCAAAGAGGAATGTCCCGGCACGGCGATAACAGAGAATTATCTTCGACAACTGATAAAAGACGGCATATTGCCGGAGCTGAAAGCAGGCAACAAGGTTTTGATCAACCTCGACGTGCTGATCGAGTATCTGAGTAACCCAACAGCGGAAAAATTTCAACCCAAAACAAAGGTGATCGGCTTCGGCGGCATTCGACCCATAGCCGCAGGACGGTGAGCAGTTTGAATCCGGAAAAGAACCCGAATAAAGAATCGGCGTATCCTCTATGGACATACGGAGACGGCACAAATCGTAAACTCAACGAAAAGCTCTACATTTTAAGCTTTATCGAACGCTATCAGGTGCGCTGTATCAACAACAAGCTCTATTCGGTAGACGGCGCGATCGAGGACGGCAAGGCGCGGCAAATCATCAGTCACGAGATCATGGATTACGTCAAATCCAATCACGGCGACAAGGCGGAAAAGCTGCTGCGCAGCATCAAAACGCACTGTTATATGGAGCCGCCGAAGCCCGATTTCCAGAAGCTTCATTTTGCGAACGGCACCTTGTCCAAGGACAAAGAAGGGCGGTTTACCGTATTCAGCGAGGAAAAGGAATTCTGTATCAACCGCTTTCCGGTGAAGTATAATCCCGACGCGCCGAAGCCCGAGCGCTTTCTGAGGTATCTGAACGACGTGTTCTTTCCCGACGATCAAGTCACCTTGCAGCAATTCTGCGGCTACTGCCTGCTGCCGACGACCGTGCTGCAAAAGGCGCTTATCATTATCGGCGACGGCGGCGAGGGCAAGAGCGTGCTGGGCGCGATCCTCAACGGCATATTGGGCGACGTCAACTGCTACAACGAGAGCTTGAGCGTGCTGCAAGCGCCCTTCGGCGTGGCAAATGTTGAACACAAGCTGTTATTCATCGACGACGATCTCAGCGAGAGTGCGCTCAAAAACGCGCGGACGTTCAAGAACCTCGTCACCAACAAAACGACCATTCAGGCACAAAAGAAGTTCGTGCAGGATAATCAAATCAAGCCGTATGTGCGCTTCATCTGCTTCGGCAATTTCACGCTACAGGCGCTCTATGATTTGTCGGAAGGCTTCCAGCGGCGACAGCTTATCTTACAAGCAAAGCAAAAAGAGCCCGATCGCATCGACGACCCCTTCATCGACCGAGCAATCCTCGATAATGAGGCTGAGGGCGTTCTCCTGTGGCTTTTGGAAGGACTGAATGCTCTGATATGCAGCAACTACAAAATCGCCGTCAGCGACCGCACAAAGGCACAGAGCGACAGCTTTAAGCAAGAGAACGACAGCGTGATGCTGTTTTTGAACGAATGTGACGGTATCAATATAGGTGAAGGACTACGCGCCCACTCGTCAACGCTTTATGTTGCGTATGAGCACTTTTGCAGAGATAACATGCTCACGCCGCTGAAAGAACGCAGCTTTCTCAATATGATGAAAACGAAAGGACGGCAATTCGGCATAAAAGGTCACAACGAGCCTTTTGCGTTGCACACTTCGCACGGCACAAAACGCGCCCGAGGCTTCCTCGGAATCAGCGTCAGCGACAGCTATATCAATCTCAACTTTTGACACCTACGATATCCCGTGACGAGTGTGATATAAAAAACGGCTTGTTTAAGCCATTATCACACTTATCACGGAAATCACACTACTATATTAAATATAGCATTGTTTTCACAATATTCTTGTTTTTATATATATTTTATTATATTATAAAATGCAAAAACTTCTGTGATGTGTGTGACATATGTGAGCGGAGTATAGACAGCAATGCCTATGCTCCGCTTGCTTTTTTCTTCTGTTGGTATTCATGTTGAATTTTTCAATAATACTAAAAGCAAACCAAAGCTCTCACTTTAAATACATTATTACATCTAATAAATCCAAACTAATAGTTGCTCAAAAACAATTGATGTAGTAAAATAATATAGTAATAAGACATTATCAGTCGCCTTATTTTTAAAACTTTAATCTATGATAAAACAAGGAGAATAATAATGAAGAGAGCAAAATCCATCATCCCTAATCAGGAGTTTAACGATGATAGTGACAAATTCCTTAATTCCCTAAACAATTTCAATTTATTCGATATTATTCTCAGAGTTTCTGCGCTAAACTTATTACCGTATAATCAAAACAAAAGTTTAGTTCTTGATAAGATTATCAATGATATTCTCACATATGGATTTGACTCATATAACTCAGAAAATCTCATGAGTATGAGTAGATTTAGGAATTTGATTAATCAATATATGAATTCGGGGCTTGCGCTTAGCATTGATCCGGCTGAGATGCCTTTTATCCAACGAGTTCAGTTTTACGGTGACTATTGGATTTTAACCGGGATAAATACGAATATAGGTTATAATCTTCAAAGTTTAATCGACGTGCTATTTAAGCACGAAAAGGAGTTCAATAGAGAATTTTTAGATAAATGCAATCGTATGACCCACTCCATTCTAACTATTACTAACGATATAGTAACCGGTTTAGGATATGGTATAGAAACCCTTGGTCATTACGAACGAACCGATGTTGATATTCCATCATCTGGTAAGCTAACAGAATTAACTGATTCACTGATTGTTAATATCGAGGCTATCACCACGGTCTTACAAGATGAAGTTGACGTGCTTTTCTATAATTTTGATAATTACTCTACTTTTTCAGAACATGAGTCTACAAACAATTTTTTATTCTTTTACTCACCGTTGCTAAAAATCAATGAAAAAGAAGCTATCATCTTAGACCCAACAATACTTCCGACATTTTTAATATACTATATTCTAAAAGAAGCAAAAGAATACGATTTGTTTCAGGAAGTTATTATTGCATATAATAATGAGATTTGGAAAAAATGCCATAGATATCTTAAAGACTTGGAAATAAAGAAAATCAATGAAACAGCTGAAGGAGTTGAATTAGTCAATAATAAGAACTACAAAGAATCCGTTTTCTGTCTATCAAACAGCAAACTTTTATTTGTGAGGTTTTTCTGCGATGATGGTTCAAATTACAATTGCAACGAGATGTTTGCTTTTGTTTCAAATAACACACAACCAAATTCAAGCCGGTGGGATTACATACAAAAAAGCTTTGATAAATGTTCTCCCGAGGACTTCTACTCACTAAATATCATCAACACTTTTGGTAGAGGTTTATCAATTGGGTTAACCGAAAGCCAAAGCAAAAAGTCGATGCAGTTGTCTCCATTTGAATTAGAGTGTGTATCTATAAACGAGAGAGAGCATTCCAATTTTATCACCAGATATATAGACAGCAAAAGCAGAATACACGGGTTTACTGCTTTTTTTGGAGACATTGATGCAATTGCTATATTTACTCATAACAATTACTCCTTTTATTACGATGATGATATCAGTATTTATGAAACTACATTCTATCCTGGAATAGGCGATGGTGTAGATTATCTAAATAAAGCATTACAAAAAGAAAATCGTCAGTTGCTCGATTTTCCTCAAAGTCGTTATCTTAAAGAGATTGTATTATCCAGTGATGTTAGGCAAATATATTATAACCCAAGTCCCAAAAGCGTAGAGTGTGTTGTAAGATTCTCAAATGTCGATTTTTGGGTATGTGGGAGTTTTCCTGATTCAATCGGTATGCTTAATATGGTAAATAGCATTCTTGACTTAATTACTTATTGGCTAAGTGAGATTAAACCTGTTATTGAAAATCTTTCCTTTTGTTATGAATCAATTGTTATTATGAACACCATTAACGAGGAAATACAAGAATATTTTAGCGGAAGAGAAAACAACAATAGCAATATAGCAGACGATTTGTCTTTTCAACTTAACGAAGAAATTCTAAATATTTCATGGACACAACAAGCCTTTCATAATTTAGCGGCAGATGATTACTCAAAGGAAAAAGACTTGCTATGCAAAATACTAACACATTTGTCGCCATGCTATAATGAAGAATTAAACATAACCGATATAGATCAATTCTTTGGAAATCCTCTGAAAAAGAAATTGTTTTCAATAAACATCAGTGATACCCCATATTTTAAACCAACATATTCAAAGGCAAGGACAATACCCATTGAATACGAAAATGTATTATTAGATGAAATCGGACAATTTGCATTAACTGAAAAAGGTTTTCCTTATGGCATTATTTCAAGCGATAACAAGGCTTCCTTATGTCAAGATATCGTATCTTTCCTCTATGAAAAGTTAAAAGAGAAAGTTGCTTGTCTTGATGGACGTATATTATGCAAATTATGTTATAGAGATTTAGAAAAAGTAATATATGACGCTATGATAGCACAAAAGCGATATTCTTTTGATATTGCTTGTTATCCTGAAAAATCTGAAATGATTTTTAAATCATTCAGCGAAAACAACAGAGTATCCACATCTTTGAAATTCTTAATCGAATATGTAGTCGCAACTCAACCTGATGGAAAAAAGAATTTTGACGAGATAGAATACGAAAATATTTTAACAATATGTTCTTTTATAAATGATTGGGCATACAATGGAGATTTGTTTAAGTATAAGATTATTGACAGCAAAGTCGAAATGCTAAAATCAAATAGAATCGGTATTGACAAAACAAAAATACAAAATGTAACAAATCATCAACAGGAATCTTATAACACACATTTGTCTGCACACTCAAATCCTGGTATCGACACTTTTTCTCTAAAAAACTCCGCAGATTATATACCGGATTTAGATGAAGCTTTTATAGACGAATACGGCTATTCGTTTTCTCAATTATACAATTTCGTATATGCTCTGATAGATGAAGGAAACAAAACAAAAGCAGAAGTGAAGAATGTCAAATTTGACGAAGTCATTAATGCGATTGAGCAAACTACCGATCTGTCAAGTGAGATAATTAAAATGATTATTCGTGATATATCATTGGGCAAACGAGATGATTATCTTACACCCCCTGAGGGCTTTTCACCGAACGATATATGGCCTTGGCGATTTAATCGTAGGCTTTCCTTTACTCGCAGACCGTTAATCGTTTATGAAGATGAATTGATTTGGGGTAACAGACAACTTTCTCATTCTTTTTGGTTTACTGTAGACTTAATATTTGACGGCAAATATAAAGCTACAAGAAAAAAGCTAAAATCATTAATTGGAAGAATCGCAAACAAACGTGGAAATGCCTTTAATGATGACGTCAAACAAAAACTCAAATCCATTGATTCTATTACCGTTGATGCAAAAGTTAAGAAGATAAACGGGAAATGGATAGCTTCAGAAGATAATAACACCTTAGGAGATATAGATATTCTAATAATCAACCATAAGAATCACCATATCATTGTGGGTGAAGTGAAGGATTTCTCATTTACAAAAAATGCTTATGAAATGTATCAGGAATACCAAAACGTTTTTTGTGATAACGGTTCTAAACTGTGTTATATTTCAAAACACAAAAGACGAGTAAAATGGGTTGAGGAACATATTAGTGACGTTATAATGCAATATAATCTTCCAAAGGCAAATTGGACAGTTCGTGATGTTTTAATAACGAATGATGTTATAGTCAGCAATGAGATATATCATAAAAAACAAAAGATACTTCTTTATTCTATGATAGACAAAAAAAGTCTAATGAAACTCTAAATATGATTTATTCTTTTAAAATCTTCACTTGTTCGATTATCAGCTCAAAAAGAAGGAAATCGTGCAAAAATCAAGCTTGTGATTCACGGCAAGGACGGCAAAATTCGCGACAAAGACAGTTACGGTAATGATCCTTGCCCGCCGAGAGATACGAGATTCTAAATCATCATGCACAAAGGGCGGAGCCATGTGGTTCCGCCCTGATTTTTTTACTTTATTCTTTGTGCTGCAATTCAGAATACAACTTGTAAATAGGCATTCCTTTATAATGCTCTTTGTAAGGAGAAGTAAACTGCTCGAAGAATATAGAAGCTTTTTCTTTATCTTCTAACAGTACATACTTACCAAATGCAGCTTGGATGTTGCTGTCATCAATTTGGTTAAGCCATTCGATTTCATTGTCATCAAGAGCGCTTCTTCTTTTCTTTATCTGCAACTTATTGAGTAATAACAATTCATCGTTTTCCGGGTATTCTAACTTTTGCATAAGATATTCAGCTAAATCTAAAAAATGAGTATCTCCATTGAGATCAAATACATTTATTAAATCCAGAGCACACTCATTTAAAGCTGAATGGGTTGTTTCGTTAATATCACAAATATCAATTTGCTTTCTGAAACAATCATAATCAAAATAATAAAGATTGCTTAGTGTTTTATAATCTATACTTGCAAAAAGCGGCATTCTATACCATTTACTGTCTGAATCATCGTCAGGGAGAAAAATAGCAATTTTCTTTGTATACGCAGCGTTTATCAGCTCTATTTTATCTTCATCTTTCTTTATTATAATTGGTACATCTTTACCGTCAAAAGACCATTGGTATTTGTGGTAAACATCCGTTGAATGATTTGTAAGGTTACCTCGAAAAGCATCAACTAACTTTTTAAACTGAACAATCTGTTCTTTAGATAATTGGTTCCATGGAGTCTTAATTTCAAAATTGATCATTTGAAGTGCATCGTAAAGATCAATAAAAAACAGCACTCTCTTTTCAAACTCGTCTTTAAAAAAGTTTGTGGTAGGTATTTCGCGTCCGGCGATGCAATATGATTTGTTGTTGTTCATATCCAAGAGGAACCTTGCATCATTATACAGCTCGTCCAACGTTGAGACCGCTGTAAACTGAATTTTATGATCCGAAATAAGATTCTTTAAGTTCGGACTAAGGGTTATTACCATTCCTCCATCTGAGCCTGCCGTGCATTTGTATTTTTGATAATAGACTCTTTCTCCAACAGAGATATTCTGATTGACTTCTTGGTCTACATAAAATACTGAATTATCATCCCATTCCATCGGACGCTCGTATTTGTCATCGCCGGTTTTACCATAAAAGCATACATCTCCGGAGGATAACCGTAATAGAGCCTCATATGGTGTACCGGCTCCCACAACAGAAAAGTTGATCCTTTCAATTTTATCAAAATCTTCTTTTTTGATTCGATCTTGAACTAATGGCGTAAATGCTGAACCTTGCTTTTTTCCTTCATTGCTAAACTGTTTTGCAATATTATATAAGGTGTTTGGATCCTTTTTTAGTTTTATAAACGGAATATTGATATGTTTCTCATTGTGGCGTTTTTCTGCCTTTTCCAGATAATCTAATATTTTTGATGGATAAAGCGATGAATAGAAGACTTCCCTTTGTTCATCAAATAAGAAGATTTGAAAATACAGAACCCCTTTCTCCGTACTATAAGCCCTTAAATCATCTAATTCAACCGCATGTGTAATCCTGTCCTTTTTTATATATCGGTGCTTCTCGTCAATATGTCCTTTGATTTGAACCGGAATACGGTCATCAAAGTTCGCTTTAGACAGATCACCATTGTTTATTTTAAAAATATCAATGTATCCGTCCCAAGACATTTCTTTGTCGCCGCTATTAAATTGATAATCCATTGTTGAGTGTTCATCAATAATAGATTCCAAAGTATTAAGCGCTCTTTTTTCAATTTTGGTATTAGATGGTTTTGCCATATTCATTCACCTTCTCACGGGTCGGTTCATTTAAAGATTACAAGCAAATATTTGAGCACATTAACGTTCTTTGATCTTAATTTGTCCGTTCATCAGCATGGGGAGCAGGAAATCACGCAGAGAGGCGAGCTCTTGGTTTTCTTTTGATAGATTGCGGATTTGCTTTTCAATAGCAATCGTTGTTCCGTAATATTTGTTAATTAGATTTTCAGGTGGAACAGCGCTAAGCTGACCTTTTAAGTCATCACTTGTCAGCGCACCAAATGTAGTACCGTTATTATTGAAGATGTCAAAGTATGCGCTGAATGTCAACATTGTATTCCATGCAAACATAGTAGAAAAATGATGTATAGCGGCTAAACCTCGACCAATGCAACAATCATTCATAGCTATATTCATCGTACCTACCGGAGCTCTAACGCTCAATAAAACATCTTGCGCTTTTGCAAATCTAACAGGCGCAGTAGTGTAAACTCTTTTTGTTGGATAAATGTTGCCAAAGTCAGTAGAGCCTTGATAAAACTCAATGCCATCACCATTTTCATTAAGGGAAGCGCCAGACGGTGAACTTCCCATAGTGATATCAAAAACTGCGGATAAAGGTTAAACTTCCCATCCATCGGGGATTTCTCGCTTCAATTCCTCGTTCCAGACCATCTTGCCGCCGGAGGATTTGTACGGCTTGCCGTTTTCATCGGGAAAGTCGAACTGAACAAACCAGTAGTCATACAGCAGTTTTGCCATACCTTCTAAATCGTCGCAAATTCGATTGTTATTATATATTTTGTTGTCAACAGATGATAATAGTTTTGCGATATTTTCGTGTTCCCCTATATCAGGAAGCTCCACCTCATACTCTCCAACTTGAGAAGGGGCAAAGTTTTTTATCGTTGACCCATGTGCAACTTGGAACATATATTTTTGAAATTCTTTTGTTGTTAAGATATATCTAAAGAATTCTTTACTATATTCAGGTTTAATATTGATGTAGCATGCACTCTTTCCAAGTGCAACATTTTCGCCACGATAAAAAGCAGTGTTTCCAAGGGTTCCATTAATCGACAATAATACTGTTCTATCATTTAGAGGTCTACTGATTTTTCTAAATTGCTCATAATCAATTTTTAAAGTATCTTCGTCAATAACAATAATTCCTTTTACAAGATTATTACCGTTGATAAAGTAATACTCGCCATCGTCCGAATAAATAGGGGTACCGTGAATTCCATCTCCACACTCCGAAATAAAAGAGGATAGTTTTGTTTTATACATACTCTATTCCCCCTAAGCAAGAAAGAATTTCTGCTTCTAAGTCGTGTCCTTTCTGAAATTTCTCATTCAGAGAGCTTTTATACTCACCCATCTTCGCTTCAAATTCCTCAGCGGTAATATCCACATACTCAATCTTGACCTCAAAATACTGTCCTGCCGAGAAGGAATAACCCTTGTTCTTTATGTCGTCGTAGGAGACCTTGACGCTGAAATCGTCGATGACATCCTGATTGATGAAAGTGTCCTCGATCCGCTTGACCTCTTCATCGGAAAGCACGGTTCGCTGATTCTTGCCGTCCTTGATCTTTTTGCCGAGCTTGGAAGCGTCGATCAGCATGATGTCGCCGCTCTGGTTGCCTTTGTCGATGAATAGGACAGAAACATTCGTACCTGTGTTGGCGAAGATATTAGACGGCATGGAAATCACGCCTTTGAGCCATTTTTTATCAATGATTTTGGTTCTGATCTCCTTTTCTATCCCCGATTTTGCGGTCAGAAATCCGGTCGGACAGACAACCGCCGCTTTGCCGTTATCTTTGAGACTCCAGA
>Ga0256407_10002846_pt1 | contig 31991 bp, 41 predicted proteins | sample RumenRJG_04DNA_FD_193489 | JGI IMG/M metagenome (GOLD analysis project Ga0256407, IMG submission 193489) | Bovine rumen microbial communities from Lethbridge, Alberta, Canada - RJG_04 | ecosystem: Host-associated > Mammals > Digestive system > Stomach > Rumen | place: Canada: Alberta...
TTTGTCAAATTACATTATCTTCTCTCCTATCGGACCTAAGATTATGTACGAACTTGCTACTAACAAAAAGACAGTACAAGATATTTTCACTATCGGTATCACACCTGATGGTCATGCAATTCCTCGTTCTCCTGGTGACAGGATGCGTAAAATGGAAGAGTTGGCTGAAAGACTGTCGAGAACTGATATAAATAACAATAGAACAAATGTTCAACCAGTAAAGCCTATCGGAAGACCTGGAATTAACAAAGAGGTAAAAAAAGACATTTTCAGTGACCCTAAAGCTTTGTTGGATATGATGTATTAACAATTCATTTTATAAGGATAAAAAATTATGGCTACAAATGATCAGACATTTAGTAATAACAAGAAAGTTAAGATGATTGCAACTGCAGTATATGCAAATTGCCCTTATCTTAAGAAAGCACATTCCTATGTTCCTATGGACCAGATGGAAAATAAGAAATACGGTAACAAGTATTCTGTCTATATTCCGGATCCGGGTAAGACTCGTATTGCTTCTGCTACTGATGGTAAGGCAGGTCTTGCTGCTCAGTATGACGCAATTAACGAAATTGAATACGAAATCGTATGTGATGCAGCTCTTAACGACTGCGAATTGACTCTTTGGAATAAGTTCGGCGATGTTGAATCCTTCAAGGACCAGATTGCTCTTCCTCATGGTCGTTCCGTTGCTCGTGGTGTAGAAAAGGCTGCTATTGATAAGACTGTATTCCAGGCATCTCAGGCTGTTGTTGGTGCTGCTGGTCTTGAAATTCTTTCTGAAGCACAGGGTGCTTTGGACATGACTGGTGCAGTTGGTAATAAGGTTACCTTCATCAATCCTACTGTTGGTACAAAGATTGCTGCTAAGGCACTTGGTGCATTCAACAACCCAGACATTGCTAAGGACCTTTACCGTGATAACTGGCTCGGTAAGTATGGTGCATCTACCATCGTTACTGAATCTTACATGCCGGTAGTTGTTGGTTCTAGTGCTCGTACCGCTTCTGTAACTCTTACTGCAGTAACTACTGACGGTGAAGTTGTTGGATTTGAACCAATCAAGACTGTAACTGGTACTGCTAAGAAGGGTGATGCATTCAAGGTTGAAGGATTGAAGCTCGTTGACAAGAACGGTGTTCAGACTGATGCTGACTACGTTATCATCGTTGGTGATAATGGAAAGATTGCTGAACTTCGTATTGAAATCGAAGGTAAGTCTTGCAATAACGCAAATGCATGGGTTGCAGCTGGAACTGATTCTTTGACTCTTGTTCCAATGCTTGAAGATGGTAAGAAATACGCAGTTACTCAGTGCCGTATTGAAGGTGCAGTCGCATTTGATTCCTATAAGTTCGCTGAACTTCCAGGTACAAAGATGACCACTGAAAAGTTCGAAGATTCTGCAATCGAAGTTCAGACTTACGAAGGTGGTAACATTGACACATTCACCTCTGGTGTTCGTATCGTTGTTCCTTTCGCTGTTGGTCTTCCTGATCCTCGTGAATCTGTCGTTGCTTACATCGAAATGTAATTAAATAAGATACTCTGTATCTCTCTCAAAGGTATCGTTGGTTAACTCCTTCGGTACCTTTTTTAGTGATATAAATAATAATGTAGAGGTAAAATAATGATAAATGTAAATGATTTGATACAGAATGCATTCCAGCGAGTTGGTATTTGCGGTGATGGTGAAGTTCCTACTCCTACACAAGCTATGGCAGGTGTAGCTGACCTTCAGTCTCTTATCACTGAATTGAATACTGAAGATTATCTCCTTGAAAATTATGTTACATTTGACGCTTATGTCAGTAAGAAAATCAAATTTGCAGTTAAGCCTGAACACTGGTTCGAGATTGAAAATGCTAATCTAATTGACACTAAGATTGCTAATGACCAGACAGAAGTTGGCGATGTATACAAGATTAAAGACAAAAATGAATTTTACACAATTCGTTGGGATTCTATCCATCAAGTAATGCGTAAAGATACAAATCCTGCATTTAATGCTTACATGACAGAATACTGGCCAACATTCTTCGTTGATGCAGTTCCTGATAGATGTATCGGTGTTGCTCGTAAAGTTGGTAATACTTATAAGCAGTTGATTCCAGCTGACAAGATGATGATTGACGCACAGACAAAAGGACATCTTGCTGAACTTTATGCTATTGAGACAGAATGGGTAGATGTTGATTACTTACATGACCCAGAAGACCCTAACTATGAACCTGTTCCAGTTGAATACTTTGTAATTGAATTTGATAGCAATGTATCTGCTCAGTTCAGAGTAACTATTCTTAAAGGAATTAAGATTTATAACGCAGAAGATAAGTTGCAGATTTCTAGCAAGTATCAGTCAATGATTGAAGATGGACTTTGTGTCAAGCTTTGCCAGCGTTATAAGTATTTGGAAATGAAAGCTGATTTTGAAAAGGATTTTGATTCTGCAAAGTCTATGATTAGTCGTATTAACAGTTCTAATCGTCCAATGCTTTATCAAGGCTTTGGAGCAAATGACTACAATAGTAATTATTGGAATCTTTATTCTGGCAAATTCTGGGGGTAATAAATGGCTAACAGAATAACATACGACCTTACTGGTGGTACTGATTTTGCTATGGCTGCACCTAACATTGAAGGTTCAGCGGTATCTCGTAATATGTTCACTGAAGCAAATACAGAAGGTGAAGCTGGAAAAGATACACGAACATTCCTTCAGAGTTGTCCAGGAATTAAATATACACTTTCACTTGGTAGTGATGATAATTGTGATGGTCTGTATGTTCCATCAACTGGTCTAGCTAATATGGACTATGAACAGTGCTTATTCGTAGCATATAAGGGTAACATTCACAGAATTGATACTGCTTTAAATGACGAAGTAGTTGGTAATTATGCTCTTGGCAATACAGTTCAATTTGCTGAATCTGGTGGTGAACGTGCTATTCTTCTTTGGGTTGATGGTAATGACATTCACGGTTATAATCTTAAAGATGGTACTTCTGTAGATATTACTTTACCAAAGAGAATTGACCAGGAAAATTCATATATTCAGCCAACTCACATTGCAGTAGTTGACGGTACAATCGTATTGAATGACAAAGGTAGTTCATTCACATATTACTCTATCAAGTTCCCATTGAATACCGCAAAGAGAAATGTATTTAAGATTATAGATGGTGTAGTTCAGTATAAGTCTGACGGTATCACAGTAGATACTATGGAAGTTGATTCTGGCACATATTGCTTCTTAGATGATTATGGTGTTCAGAAGTATTTCAATGGTTCTACTTCTTCTGATAAATGTGTTGCTTTGACTTCAGTTGGTCCTTTACTTACAATGTATGGTCCTTCTTCTATTGAATTTTGGCAGAAAGGTAATGCTGAATCTTATCAGTCTTGGCAGAGAACTTCTTACACAATTAACAAAGAACAAGGTCTTGAAGCACCTTATTCACTTGCAACAGTTAACCATTCTCAGTTCTGTATTGGTACTGGTAAGGCTAATGCTAAGTGTGTATTGATGATAAATGACACTAATGTTCAAAAGATTTCTCCACTTTGGTTAGATAGAATTCTTGCAGATAACGATGTAAAGTCTGTTAAAGGTTGGTCATATTCTAAGAACAACCACAGCTTCTATCTGTTCTCTATCAAGAATGAATGCTATGTATACGATGTAACAACTCGTCAGTGGCACATTCGTAGTTCTCGTAACTTCTATACTGGTAAGCAAAAGAATTACATGCCATTATTTGCTGCATGGTGGAATAATAAGATTATTACAGGTAGTTCTGAATCTGGACATTTGTATGAACTAGATGAAAATTATTTCTATGAAGACTTTGATGATACAAATAAGTTGCCACTTCTCAGAATGAGACAGACTCCAGTTATCACAGCTGACTACAAGCCTTTCATTCTTCAAGAATTGACTGCTGAATGTAACACAGGTTCTATGAATACTTATGGTAGACCTGCTAAAGCATTGTTACAGATTTCAAGAGACGGTGGTTATACTTATGGTAACGTAATTGAAGCATCTTGTGGTAGACGAGGTGAATACATGGTTCGTCTTCGTTGGTTAAATCTTGGTATGAATCGTCAAGCTGTTGTTCGTATTTCGTATTCTGAACCAACTGATTTTGTTATTAGTGATAGTTCATTAAGAGTTCAGCCACTTAACTTTCCTATTTAATTAGAGGTAATTATGCAGATTAACGATAGAAGTACAGTTGGTGAAATTCTTCAGGCTATTTCTGGTACATGGGATATTTCAATCAATGACGATTGGAAATGTCTTGAACTTGGCAAGATGAGAATTTTTAAGAAGTTGGTAGATGGTCATTCACCACTTCCTAATAATTTCATTGAACGTAGAACAGAAATTACACCTTATCTAGTCTTTCATAAAGATTCAGTTGAAGGTGGAGTTATTACATTACAAGATACAGCAATAACTGCAAATGGACTTGTACTAATTATACAATTTTAATGTTGAGGTAAATATATGGATAAAGAAAAATTGATAAATGCTATAGAAGACTATTTATTTCCTATTGATGAAATAGATGAAGATGATAAAAAGTCTGCTCTTAAGCAAGTCAAAGAACTCTATTTGGATTCCAAGAATGATGAGGATGAAAAATGGGATAAAAAGACAAGACCACTTGAAGGTCTGAATGAAGCAATAGTCGTAACTCCTGAAATGAAAAGGGACCGTAAAGTTATTGTCGAAGATTTGACTGATGACCACGATGCTTACAAGAGAGCTATTGACGATATACTTGGCAAAGTTCGTAAAATAAATGACAAATTAAATGAGGACTAAATTATGGCATGGTATGATGTATTTGACCCAGGTGATGTTCTTGGATTTCAACAGGATAGACGTGTAAGTAACGCTAATTCTGCAATTCAGAAAGCACAGGATAAAGCAGACGCAGCATCTTCTGCTAATAGAGACCTTTATAATCAGTTCTACAATAAGACACAGAGCACTTATGGTGATACTGCAGCTAAGGTAGATGATTATCTAAAGAATCTTGAAGGAATGGAAGCATACAACCCAGGTACATTTGAATATACTGGTGATGTAAATGACTTCTATTCTAAGGCAGCTGATTTGCGTGTTAAGAACGCAATGAACAACTTGCGTGAAAGTTCTGATATATTCAGTTCAGATTATCAAGATGCAATGGCAGCTAAGCAACAGGCTATGGCATCTGAAGAATGGGATAAGGCTTATGACCGTTATATGCAAGACAGAAGTCAGGCAGCAAATGAATGGCAGATGAATGCTAATGCTGGTCAGCAAGCTTACACTAATCAGTATAATCAGAATAAAGATTTACTTAGTGTTGCTCAGAATTCTCAGGACAACTTGATGAATGCTTACGGTAACTATATTAACAACATGGCAAATCAGAACAATGTTGACACTCAGAATTATGCTAACATGGTTCAGCAGATGGCTGCTAATGAAAATAGCAAGAAGGGTGTTCTTGGTAGATTGTTCGGTTAAGGAGATTTAATATGATTCCATTATGGTTAATGATTGCACAAGGTGTTAAGCAAGTAGCAGATAATCAGAATAATCAGATTGATACATTCAATAAGAACCAACAGTATGCAGCTAATGGTCAACCTATGAATAATGTCAATATGACTGGTGATTCTGGTAATGGACTAGGAAATGCTTTTTCTACATTTTCGTCTATCTATGGCAACTACTTAGATGATGAAAAGAAGAAAAAGTTGTTCCAACAGTAATATGAGGTAAGTATGGCATTATTTTCAAGAGTGCTAGGTAGCTTGCTAGGAAATAGAGAAGATGAGCCAATGGTTGATGACCAGCTTGGTTCATTCTCTGCTATTGAAATTCCAGTTCAAGCAACTCAGCAACCAGCTTACTGGGGCATGTCACCAACTGACATTCCTTATGTAACTGCACAGACACAAGATGAACACAATAGACTTTTGAACACCTTCTATCCAGACAGAAAGAACATGAAGAACTGGAAAGAAATGGGTCAGAAGGTTGAAGAAAGAGATCCGCGATACACTGATAAAGATGCAACTACTCGTAAGAAATTAGGTGCTAAATCTTCTGTAGTTCAAGATATTGCTTTTGATAAAGGTAAGAATCTTGCATGGTTGAAGATGGGTGGACAATGGTATACTTATTCAGCAACACCTGAACAGTTCCAAAAGTTCTTGACTAGTGGTTCACTTGGTAGAGAAATGAACAGAATCAAGCATGACAGGTCTACTTCTATGAATAAGACTGCAGCAAGACTTCAGCCTTCATTCGTATCTGCTCCTGCTAATACTCCTGCTTCTTCAAATGGCATCTTTAGCAGAATAGGTTCATTGTTCGGATTTGGGAAATAAATAATAAAGAGGTAAATGTATGGCATTAAGTGTATTACCACAAGCACCTACCGTAACTGGAGTATATCAAGTAAGAGACTTTGTTCCTCAGTTGACTGAAGCTTCAAAGTCTGCTTCTAGTGCACTTCAGAATGCTTTTAAATTCGGTACACAGGTTCACGACTATAAGATTCAGCGTGACCAAGAAAAATTGTTAAGTAAAGAAAATGATAGACAGACACTGTTAAAAGAAAATATACAGAATGACGAAATACTGCTTTCTAAATTGGAAAAAGAATTAGCTGATTTGAAAGCAGGTAAAGATGTTGAAGTTCGTAGTGGTGAACAAATGATGCCACAGAATTTAACTCCAACTATGCAGTCTTATATGGATAATCTTAAAAAGACTGATAATGAATCATTCTGGAATTTCAAGCCAGCGGAGGCATAGATGACAATAGAAGAATTAGAACAATTAAAAGCTGATGGAATGATTGATGATAGAAAGTATCAACAGTTAAAGTCTGCTATTTCTATGCAGGGTTATCAGCCTGGCCAACAGGTAGCGCCTTCTAATGCTTATGAAATGACTAACTATGGTAAAAATCTTCAAGCTCAAGCTGAACCAATGGAACAGAATTTCAATCCTTCTTTTGGTTACGATGCACAAGCAGAAAAGATTGCTCAGCTTGAACAACAGATTGCTCAAGTTAAAGAACGTATTGCTCGAAATAAAAGAGCATTGTCTGGTAAGTCTTATGAAGATGTCAATAACCAGATTGCTGCACTTGAGATGAAAAAGATTAACTCTCAGGATCCGTCTATGATTTGGAGATGGCAGCAACAGCGTCAAGATACTTTGAAAGCAAATGCTAATACAAAGACTAATGCAGCTGAACAGTTCAAGAATAAAGTCAACATGTGGAAGCGTACTAAGCCTTCAAATACAACTGCGGGTCTTGAACAGCAAATTTCTAACATCAATGCTGCTATTCTTGAAGGTGATAACATTGGTGCAGATGTAAGTGAATTGTATGTAAAGATGCAAGAATTACAAAATCTTTTGCCTGGTGGAACTGCTTCAGAAAATACACAAGCTGATGTTGATACAATTATTAAGACTGCTAAGACTTCTGACGAAATCACATCAGTTCTTAATACACGTACTGATTTGACACCGGAGCAAAAATCAAGACTTAAAGTAAGATTTGATGAACTTCAGAAGCAAGAAGCTGCTAAGGCTAAAGCAAATAAGAGAAAGCAAGATGAAAAAGGTGCTGGATTCTAAGGAGTAATTATGGCAACAAATACGAAAAATAAAGAATGGGCAAAAGCTAATAAAGACATGTTAATGAACATGTTAGATAAAGGCTATATTGCTCTTGAGGATTTGCAGGCTATTAACAACAAAGATGAAAAGTTCACTATAGAACAGCAAGATGAAGCTTTTAACAGAGTTAAGAAAGACATACAAAGTCGTTATTCTGAAGACCGTCTTACTAGCGATGATGCTAAGTCTGTTCTTAATGAAGATAGAATCAAGCAGTTCAGAACATTTAGAGAATCAGTAGACAAATTTGACAAGCCTACTGATGCTCTTCTTTCTTCTAAATTGATTGAACAAATTAAGTCTTCTGGTTACAAAGATGTTCCATTACTAAAGGGTATGACTGAACAAATCAAGGATATGTCTGACAAAGATGTAAAAGAATACATTTATAATCAGCGTCAGTTCTTGAATCAGATGTTGCCTGGAAAAGCAGTTGAGTCTATTCCTGATTTACAAGAATACTTGACTATTCCGCCTAACTATGGTGTAAAGAATACAGACTATGCTAAGATGTTCAATGACCCAGATATTCTTGACAAGATGAATGAACTTTCATATCGTGATATTGATTATGTAGCACGCAAGAATGGAATGAGTGGTAAAGAACTTATTAAAGACATGACTGACGCAAAAATAGCAAAGGATAGAAATCTTATTGCTCACGGTGGAAGATGGCGTGATGTATTAGACACAGACAAATACAAGGCATGGGATGACAATCCTATTGCTTCTAATGTTGGTGGTGCATTATTGTCAGTATTTGGTCCTCGTCAGCAAGAAGCTATCGCTAGAGGTGAAGAACCTGATAGATATGACATTGGTGGTGATGTTGGTGAACAACTACTTTATCTTGCTCCTGTTGGTAGAATGGCACAACCTATTAAAATGGGTGCTAAATTAGCTTATGGCGGTGCTACAGCTGCTGCAGTTCCTCACATTTCAGAAGCTTATGACGCAGTAATTTACGGTGATGAAAATCCTCGTGGTAATTATTCTGAAGTTGATGCTATGCTTGGTACAGGTGCTAATTTAGCTGGTCCTATGGGTATCAAGATGCTTGGCAAAGGATTAGGTAGAGCTACTGGTTCTAACTATATTACTAAGACATGGGGTGAACTCGCAGAAGGTAAATCTGCAAATCAAGTTATTGACGAAGCTGAAGCAGTTCGTAATAGAATTGGTAGAAATCGTGGTAGAGTTGAACAACCTGGAACTGCTGGTGACTTGACTCCTGCTTATTATAAAGAAGCTGCTAATGCTAGTGAACTTACATCTGCAAAAGAAAATCAGTTGATGAAATCATTATCAAAAGAACAAGGTGTATCTACTCCAAATCAGCAAGCACTTAATGCTGCTATCAAAGACCCTTCTATTTTGAACAATGACAACATTACAGTATACAAAAAGACAGGTAATATAAAATATAATTCTGAATTGTCAAATGTAGATAAATACTCACCTGCTGAATGGACTACATTAGTTAAAGCAATGAAGAATAAGGAAAAGACTTACTTGTGGCATGGTGAAAGAAAGCAAGTTCCAGATATGAAAGACATTAAAGCTGCACTAAATCCTGACTTTGTTAAAAAGTATCAGAATAGTGATTATGCTACTTCAATGTTCTTGAAATCTGATAGGCAGTTGACTGAAGAAGATGCTATCAAGAATTACTTGACTAACCAATTTGGCAATACTGCTTATGGTGATGAAAATGTAAGACTTCCTATTGCCGGTCCTTTGAATTATCTTGGAATTGACATAAATCAAGAGCTTAAAAATTTACGAGCTAATGAAGAGCGTCAAAAAGCTAAAGAAAAATCAATGAGACGATTACCAACACTTGAAAGTCTATACGGTAATTTGAAATAAAATAAAAAGAGTGAAAGCGTTAAGCAATCACTCTTTCTTTATTGGAGGAGGAATCAAAAAATTAGTTCTCACTGAAAGAATTGAACTTCCGACCTGATGGATGTAGGCCAACTGCTCTACCAATCTGAGCTAAGTGAGAATATGGAGCCAAAGAGAATCGAACTCTTCCACTATCCTTGCAAAGGACGGTCGCCAGCCTTGGAACATGTGGTCCCGTTAACATTATTATTTATATCATAGAATTTCTCGAACTCTAAATCTTCATTATCAATCTGTTCATCTTCTACATAGTAATTAGTCCAAGGTGTCAAATTACAGAATGGATAGTCATCACCTGGAAATTCTTTTTCCATAACAGCTTTATAAGCATTATACTTGTCACAGATAATTTTAACATGTTCATCTTTTGTCATATTATTCTCCTTTCATTGTACTCATTATTGCTTTAACATATTTGTCAAGCGCTTCTAATGTATCTTTCTCAGTAGATTTAGGATATGCGTGAATACATGTATGAGCATTCTTTCCATTCTTCCAACCAATGATATTATACCAAATGTCATCTTCATCTACTGTTACTGTATATTCACCATCAATTACTACTTTTATAATGTCATTTACACATTCGAGATATGTAGCTAAATCTTTTTCTTTAAGTCCAAGCTTCATTAACATCTTATTCAACATATTATGCTCCAATAACTGTGAGAAAAATACCAGCAATAATAGGAATAGAAAGACTAACAAAGAAAGCACATTTGCCAATGTATTTAATTCCACCTGTAATACTTCTTACTTTACGGTAGATAGCATTACGCTTCTTATAATTTTCTTTGCCTGGATAAAGCTTGTTCAAAATCTTAATCATTTTTGATTCTCCTTAATTTTTATATTTATAATATAATAAATTTATACCAACTTGTAAATACCTAATAAGAAAATTTATCTAAATAATCTTCCAACTCAGCCAAAGATTTACATTTTTTGGCATAACGATATATGTCTTTGAACACATTATATGTCAAATCATTATCTTCTCTTTCTAGCAAATCATTGATTATAAGTTCTATCATTTTCCATAGTATAGAACTATTCCAATGTCTATTATTTAACAATCTTGTTAATGAAATTAAATAATTTCTACTATTCATACTAATTATCTATATAAAAAATTTATTATAATAACAATAGTATACATCTTCGCTTCTAACAATAAAAATGCTTCCGTTGAGGTTATCTCAGGAAGCGATTGATTTATTAGGAGAATAACAATGAATTACTTATTATTTATTATAATCAATTTTCAGTTGTCGTAAAAGCTCTTCTTCTGAGCAAGCCTGTGTTGAAGGTACAGAACAACTTTGCCAATTATCATACATTGGATATTTGTCAAAGCATTCTGGACTATACTGATATGTCGTTGGATAAAAAGGAATGTTACTTTCAATTCGCTTTATATCTTCTTGCATCTTCTTCAATGTCTCTTTAATTTCTCTAATGTCAATTTCGTAATCAGTCATCTGTAACCTCTCTTGTTAATTATTTTCTTCTTTTTTCTTTTTAGCTCTGTTCTTGTAATAGTCTGGATGTGCTAGACGATACTTTCTTTGGTATTCTCTCTGATAACTGCGATAGTCTTCAGATTGACTAACATCAATGTCAGTATGCTTGCGTCTTTTCTTACCAGCTTCTTTCATGTGTTCCATGACTTCTTTTCTACGATTTTCATCATTCCATAGTTCACTCATTGCTTTAGACTGTGCTTCAAAATTTTTATTTTCCATTTTGTATACCTCTCTATTAACTTATTGTTAATATATTTATAATCCGTAAGAAGAGGTAATTCGCAATGAATTTTTCAAGTCATCATACTTATGCTTTTCTTTAAATTGTCTAATACATTCTTCTTCAAATAGTCTATGTAATACTTCTCTTTGCTTTTCGTCTGCATCCTTGTATTTTCTAACATAAAATTGTAACTTATCCATCCATTTGCCTCCAGATTGCTCCAGAATGAATTCTGAGACACTTTTTAGTATAACCAATATAATTCAATAGTCAACTAAAATAATGTCTCAGAACCATCTTAGAATGCAATTATTTGAGTGTATACACAGTTAATCTATTCTTGACTGTATCTAATACCAACATTCCATTTTTATGCTTTTCAATGTATGTAAATGGATTGTTAACATTCAAGGCCTTGTAAGTAGCAGTCAACTGTGATTTAGTTACAAATACACTGATGAAAGTTCCTCTTTTCAAGTGTCTTTTGATTGAAGTCTTTATGTCTTTAATGCTCATATTATTCTCCGTAGTATTCTTTTTCAAATCCTTTTAATTCATTCTGTAAAAATTCAATTAGGTTGCTAGTCTTTTCAATGAATGTATCACCATCATTGTAATTTTTCTTTAACAACTCCAATGTCATTTCTATCATTTCTATTGTTGAGTCTTTGTAACTATTCATTATTACTCCTTATTTTGAAGATGTATACTATTGTTATTATAATAATAATTAAATTTAAATTTTATATGATTTAATGTAATTTAATGTTATAGTATCTAATAAATCATTAACTATATCATTGAATTGTTCTTGATTTACATCATCTCTATTTCTTACATAGAATCCATCATATACTTGAATTACATCAAATCCTAATTTGAACAGTTCATCAACTAACTGCATATAAATGCAAGATTCATGCAAGAAGATTTCAGAATCAAATGGTTGACCAATAATGTCAGTCATTTTTGACCTCATATTGATTAGTTCCATCTTTAATGTAATTTCGTCAATTTTTTCTTTATTGTAGTCTTCTTTGGCAAATCTGACCGTATGAGTATAAAGCTTTCCAATGGACTTGTCAAAGTATAATTTCATAGCAAATAACTTATATTGCTTTCTTTGTTCTTCGTTCTCAAATGGCTGGCCATACATTTCTTCGTATAAGTCAATGGAATTGTCTAACCATACTTTGAAGTTCAAGAAATGAGTTATTCTATAGATAGAAGATTTAACATCATATTCCATATAGTTATCTTTGCCAAAGTATTCGTCTAATACATCTTTACGCCAAATTCTACCTGTATTCTTTCCATTGTCATGTTCTTTATATGAACAGATACCATTAGTAGCTCTTATTGAGATAGATGTAATTAGTCCACCTTTATTTCTAGTGACTTTTGGTTGGAATTTGATACCGAACTTGTATTTGTCATTTGTGTAATACTTTTCATTGATTTCATCTGCCAACTTCTGATAGTCTTCAATTTGTGGATAGATTTCTTTAACATAGTCAATAATCTGTTCATCAGTTGCTACTGGAATTCTTAGATTAAGACCAGAGTTGATTTTAATGTTAAATTCTGTTAAATCACGAAGATGTATACTATTGTTATTATATTCATTATTATCTTTTAAATTATGAATAAATGTCTTATGAGTAATAGAATACTTATTGCATAATTCAATAATTAAATCTTGAACATTCTTATTTAGAATATAAGTCTTACAATGATTGTCTTCTTCATTCCATGCATTGTACTGATAAGTGTCATTGATGACTTTCAATAGGTCAACTTTCTTTGCCAACTGTAACATTCTTGTAACATTTACTTGACCATTGTAAATTTCACAAAGTTCACCTGTAGTTGGAATAGGTATTTCGTAAATGTGTTCTCTACCAGAAATGTGCTTGAACATATCTACGAATGGAATCAATGTTGCAAGATTCTTTTTCCATTGTCTACCACATACAGTCTTGAATGATTCTTCATCTGTAATGTCATTTCTAAAGTCAGATTGACTATATTCTGTTCTTTCGTTCTTAGTCAATTCTTTGACTTCATCATACTTCTTGTCTTTATTGTTGAAGTTAATTTCTATAATTTTGTTAATTACATTGTAATTCATTTGGCGTCCACTCCATCTAAATTAAAATGAGAGGTTAGTATACGAAAATTGTGGACGCTGTATACTAACCTCTCGGTTAAAATTCTTTCTCAGATAATTGTAATCGTCCACTATTCCAACCATCTTAATATATTTATATAAAATATAATTTAATTTTTTGCTTTTGTCAACCCATTTTATGTAATTTTTTTATTACATTCTTATTATTTTTTTATTACTTTACCATTTTCTTGTCAATTTCTAGCCATAAATTCTTAGAATCTTCCAAATTATGTAAAATTGCGTTATCCATATAGGTCTGATTGTCAGTCTTTTGACCTTTTTGAGCATGTGTAGGTGCCATGTAAAAATTTGGTATCATCTGGTTAATGTCAATCATGCACTTTGTATTACATTCAATTCCGAACTTTTTCATCAATCTATCTATCTGTTCTCTATCGTAAGCGTCATTTTTGCCATTCATCTTAAATCCCTTGAAAAATACGATTATTTTGTGATGATAGCAATAGTTAATTATATTGGCTATAGACTCTAGGAATTTTCTATATTCTGCAGTATTTTCAGATGTTCCATAGTCAGTTATTCCATAATTGAACTGATTTGAAGGGTTATGCCAACCAAATACAGTGCTTTCAATAGTTCCTTTTCTTGGACTTCTGAACTTTCTAGGTTCATGTGGCAATCTAATGCCCATAGCTTTATGGTCTTTTCCATTATAAAATGAACATAGCCAAGTAATTGTATTAGGGTCTCTGTAAAGTGTATCTTCTGTAAAGTTATCTCTACAGATTCTTGAACTAATGTCACCTTCTATGTCTATTGTAATAAATTTGTATCTTTTCATGTTATTTTCCTCTTCCTGATATTATATTTATAAAAGTTGCCTTGTCATTTTTTGTCATTTCACGAAGATGTATACTATTGTTATATAATATAATTGTTAAATAAATATGATATAGAGAGGTATACAAATGACAAGATATGATATAATACAGAAATTTATAAATGAACGTAATTACAAGACATTCCTTGAAATTGGTACATTTAAAGGTGATACATTTAATCACATTAACATTGAACACAAAGAATCCATTGACCCTGACCCAGAATGTAATGCTACTTGGCAAATGACTTCTGATGAGTATTTCAAGAACAGTAAAGATAAATTTGACATTATATTCATTGACGGTCTTCATGAACATAGTCAAGTATACAGAGACATCTGCAACTCACTTGAACATTTAAATCCTAATGGAGTTATTGTTATGCATGACTGTATGCCAAAGAATGAAAAGATGCAGTTATGGGATAATAAGTCACATCAGCATGAAGAATGGACAGGTGATACTTGGAAAGCATATTATAAAGCATTTAAAGAACTTAACTACGAAGTATATGTAGTTGATACTGACTATGGTTGCGGTGTCATAGATACAAGTAAAGAACGTCAAATCAAGTCTGAAGTAATCAATATGGAAGAACAGAAATGGACAGACTTTCTTTATTACACATCAACATCTCAATATGGAGTAATCAATGTCAAAGAATTCGTCAATAAAAGATAAAGTCAGAAAATCAAGAGAATGGAAAGAGTTCAGAGAAAAGAAGCTAGAAGAACAGAAGCTTGACCCAGTTACTGGTAAAAAGATACAGAAAGGTGCTAATCTTCATCATAGGTGCTTAGATGTTAATCAGTATCATATACTAGAAGATGATAGATTTGTTCTTCTCAACAGACAGACACACGAAGTATTACATTGGATTTATGGTGATGAACGTCATAAGAAAGATTGGAAGATGATACTAGCCAACCTCAAAGAACAATGCGAATTGATGGACAAATACAACAATATAAATAATAATGTAGAATTAAATATAGCTGATTAACAGCCACATTCTCACATAAATCTTTTTATAGGATATAAGATATGACAGAAGAAATCGAAAATAACGACCTTATCCAGCGATTCAAGAAATTTGAATCTGCTTCTTACACAAAGTTCAAAGATTTATTTGAACAAATCAAGTTAGATAGAAAATTCATTTCAGGTGACCAGGTAGATACACTTGACCATACTCTTACAGATGCTAGTATAGGTGAAGGCGTTCCTCTTATGTCACTTAACGTAGTCAAGAACGCAATTCGTACTGTAGTCAATACCTACTTGCCCAACACATATAAATGGCAATACTCAGATGAACGTCTAAATCAGTTAGCTGACCAATTCTTGTCTGATGCAGATAATTCCACTGCAACAGTTGAAGCACTTTCTAATGCAGTTGGTACAGCACTTGGTGTTCTTGTATTTTCAAATGATTATGACATTGACGGTTCTATTAAGCCGGTCCTTTATTCTATTCCAGATGTAACTAATGTTCGTCTTGACCCAAATGCATCTCGTCTTAACTTTGCAGATGCTACTAAGGCTGCAATCGTAGAAATTAAGTCAAAAGAATGGTTCAAGACTAACTATGGCCTCGAATACTTAAATGAATACTACAAGCCACTCATTGACATTTCTGAAGATTATGATAGAAAGACCATGATGCCGCTCGTAACCTACTACGAAAAAGAAAATAATCAGGTTATTTGCTATAAGCTTGCTGGAGATCAGTTACTGGAAGAACCACAAGTTCTGCCTTATTCTTATATTCCTGTAGTTCCAGTATTTGGTGAATCTGATTGGTCATCTGCATCTAAGCAGTCTTGGACAGGTATTACGACTATTATGCGTCCTATTCAACGTATGATTAACTATGCTTATCGTCAGATTATCATTCGTGCATCTAAGGTCCCAAAGAATACTTGGGTAGGTGGCGATGAAGCTCTTCAAGGTAGAGAAAAGTATTGGCAGAACTCTGAAAGAAATCTTAACCCAATTCGTATCTACAATGAGTATTCTAAAGACCATACACGTAAGCTTGACCCTCCTCATCGTGAAGATAATCAGATTGTATTTGAAGATGTATCTGCACTTATGGACAAGTCATTACAGTTAACTAACTCTATCGTTGGTATTCCTGCTATTGGTCTTGAATCTCAAATTGAAAGAACAGCAACTGAAGTATTGACTAACCAGAAGACCTTCAATAACAATGTTCGTAATTACATTTATCACTTGAAGTATTCTATGCAGTTGATTGGATTGTTATTCGCAGAAGAAATCTATAAGCAGCCACTTTATGGTAAAATTAAGGTAACAGTTGTTGCTGGTCCTGATGATGCTATGAGTAAGCAAGAAGCACGTGTTCAGTTGTCTACTTATGCAAATCTTATTACTTCTGATGAAGATAAGCGTAAGTTGCTCATGGCAGAATGTGAAATTGAATCTGATAACGAATACATTAACAAGTTCAGAAATAGCTTACAGCCTCAGCCAACTCAAGGTGAAATTCAGGCACAGCAGATGTTGCAGCAAGCTAATACTGAAATCAAGAACAGAGATGCTCAGATTCTTGACCTTCAGAAGCAGCTCAATGACTTACAGCTTCAGCAACAGTTACAGGCATATTCAACTGAACAACAGATTCTTTTGAATAACCAGAAATTTGAACATGAAAAGGAAATGAAATTACTTGATGCTCAAATTGCTGCTGGCAATCCTGCTGAAATGGCTAAGACACAGGCTGAAATAGATAAAGCACAGATGAGTGTAGAAAAAGAAGCTATTTCTCTTCGTAAAGAACAAATTAAAGCAATGAATCAAGGAGTAATCTAAGATGTATATTCCATTTCTTAATCAAGATGAACTGATTTTAGATAATAGACGCCAAATCATTCCAGGTGCAAAGATTGAAGTCTTTGACCCTGTATCTAATAATCATGTTGACATTTACACTTATGACGGTTCAAATGAAAGATATACTGTAGCAACTAACCCAGTATATCTCAATTTGCAGTCTCGTCCAGAACATACTTATTTTGCTAAGCAACTTGTTCTTTGCAGACTTTATAAGTACATTGGTAACTTCTCTGACCCTCGTGTAGATGATGATACAAATAACTGGCAATTCATTCGTGAATGGAATGGTGCTTTTTCTGAAAGTGAAGTTAAGAATGACACTATTGTAATTGGCTTGTCTGGACTAAAAGAAGCCAATACAGAACTTGGTGCAGTCAATGTAGTTGGTTACTGGAATGAATATGACTGTGAATCTAGAACTTATGTGTGGGACCCTAACTGCAATCAGACACCTGATAACGGTTATATCGTAAAGAATGACAACATTGACAATGGTCGTTGGATTCTTAAGTTCGATGGTGCTTACATTCCTTCAACTTATTACGGTGTATATCCTGGCCACGAAGCTAACATCAATGCTCTACTTACTTATGTTGACACTGTTGGTAGTGACCAGACAAAGACTGCACCTGGTATCTACTTCGTGCCTGGTCATTACACAAATGCTGCCTTGACTACTTCAAAGCGTGTTCTTATTGCATCTAATACTCAATTTGATTATGCTCTTGAATGTTCTTGGATAGATGTTAAGGGTAAGCCTACTACATGGATTGGTGACCTTTTGCCAACTGATTCTAGCTGCCCAATTCATTCTTGTTGGTATAAGAATGCTAGAGCTTTCTGGGGTTGTGCATCACGTCATAAGTATTGCGATGGTCGTAACTGGACAAATAATGAAATTATAGCAACAATGACTAACACTAGTGTAACGTTCTATACTAGCGGTGGTGCTGCTCTTAACACTACTACTTCAGAAGACAACATTCTTATTTTCAATAACTGTACTGTAGTTGGTGAAAGCCCATTCTTACAGCGTGATTCTAAGTGCAGATTCATCAATATGAAGTTCACTGATAAGTATTACTTGAATCATGCTATCTATCCTGCTAACATTGATTTTTCTACATTATCTGGTTATGAATGCACATTTGATGCAGATGAATTTGATAATTTGTCTAACTTAGCAGATACTGCTTATAAAGGCGGTGTTACTGTTCTTGACCTTAAAGGCCATTCTGCAGCTACTATCGATGCTTCTGAATATACTTCAGTCAAGAATGGTAGTATCAATACTTTGACAATGGGTAAGAGCACATCATCTTTCCAATATGAACTTAAGAATGTATACATTAGCAGTGCATTTACATTCAATGGTCAGTCACTCAGCATTGTAAATTCTAGTGTACGTCTAAATTCATTTGCTAATTTGAATAGCCTTTATGTATCTGATAATTCTACTGTAAGAAATGGCTGGACACTTAACAGAGGCACTGTAAGTTGTGTAGACTCAACCTGGTCTATGGACACTACTTACGATGTTGTATTGACATTCAACAATTCTATTATTTCTTCTACAGTAAATACTAGAAATGTAGCATTCTATAATTCTCACGTTACAAGTGGTGCTCACATAAATGTATATCCATTGACTATTGCATCTCCATCTAGCCACTATGCTTTCCAAATTGTTGCTGAGAATTCTGTATTTGACAGTGACATAGCATTCGTGCCAGGTGATTTGTATGACATTTACTGGAATGTAAAGATTACCAACAATACATTCAATGGTTCTAAGGGTCTTACTTGTCCTTATTGGGTTGATGTTCCTACTTCTAAGAGAACTATTGCAGCATATACTACATCAGGTGTCATGCATGCTGTAGATTATGCTGGTAACAGAGGTAATTGTCCTAAAGATAGATATACTGGTCAAATTGACTGTGGCTTGTCTACATGGGCTAACTGGAATCCATCTTGGATGAGAGGTAGGTCTAACCCTTCTGTCAGCTATAAGGTATATTATGGTTCATTCCCAAGATTCTTCTTGGTTGAAAATTCCTATGCTATTGCTGCACCGTCACTCACTAGAGCAGATGACTGGGGCTTTGGTATGTTGCTTGGAACTGACACTAACTTGGCTACTACACCGTTAATCAATCTTTCTGAAATGATAGCAGACTCACAAGATTCTGACTTTATCGCTTGGAGAGACGCACAAGGTTACACACCAGAAAATGTAAATGACTACTTCATGCGTTGTAAAGGCCTTACTGCAGATGCATTTAATACAAGTTATATGTACTATTTCTGGTAATAAATAATTATGAGGATTTAATAATATGGCATTAAGAGCATTATGGGATGTTACCCAGCAATTTCAGAATAAGAATGGTTCTAACTTAACAAGTGGTAAGATTTACATTTATTACCAAGGTAGAACTGCTCTTGCTACTACATATCACGATGAAGACGGGACTGTTGTGAACAGCAATCCTGTTCTTCTTGATAATAATGGTCGAGCAACTGCTTTTGCTGATCCGATTTATTCTTACACTATCGTAGTATGTGACTACTACGGTAAAGAATTATTCTCTCAGGACATTACACTTCACGACACAATTTCAACTGCCGAAGATGTAGTTGTTCTTGGTACAGATGGAACTGTATTAGTTGATAGAACTGAACTTCCAAATGGTGTTCAGTATGACCTTTCTGTTAATACTGATATTCTTGCTACAAAAGAATATGTAGATGGTGAAGTAGATAATCTTCAGACACAAATTGACAATAAGAAAGACAAGCAAGAAGCATATTCTAGTGCTGGTTCTACTAAAAAGACAATAACTAATGTTGAACAAAATGAAAATGGTGAATTGACAGTTACATACGAAGATATTGACATCAAAGGTGTTCAGTATACAACTGCTAGATTCCCATTAAATAGCAATAAGATAGTTAAGATTGCAGAAATTCCACTTTACCCAACATTCCAGTATCAGGGTAGTGGTCGTGCTAATTTGCAAGTGTTAATTACTGACTCTTATGGTTCAGAAGCTATTTTCTCACTTGGTATTATCCAAGCTGGTACTTCTAGCCACATGGTTCAGCCAAAAGGTGTATTCAAGTATATTCATGCAGGTAATGGTAGAACATCTTATCCTATCAAGATGATGCATGTCAGACCTGATAATGCTTCTGCACCAATGACAAATGCTACTCTTTATCTCTATGCTGAATTTGATGAAAATTATAATCAGCAAGCAGATTGGAGCTTTAAAGCAGTTATCAATGAAGGTTCTACTTCTTCTACTTCTAAGGTTGAAAATGCTTGGACATTCAGAAATACAGTCATAGCTCCTCAGGCAGATTTTGACCAAGCAAGGTCTTGGTGGTATTTGGCACCTTCTTCTATTGAGACTATTCCTAATGTTGAAATTACTTCTGAAGACAATTCTGTACAAGTCACTGAGACTACAGATGTTCAGACTAATACCAAGACATTTGATTTGTCTGTTAATGTTGATGACCCGCTTGAATACGGTCAGTTCAGAGCTACGAATGTTACTTCTCAAGCACAATTAGCAAAGATTAAAGGTAATCTCAATCTTAACAACTACACAATTGGACTGAAGAAAGGTAATTCTTATCACTTTACTGTTCGTGGTAGTTATGTTGCTAATTCTGCAGCAAATACTTACAACACTATTTCATACATTGAATATAGTTCATTTACTAACATACAAGTAAATGTAGATAATACAATTACTGATACACAGTATTTTGAAATTTCGTATGACATTTACAATCTGTCACGTGATATGAATTATAATGTATCATTTGCTTCTATATCAAGTGGTAAAGTATCTGAACTATGGGTAGAAGTTCATAACTTGAATGGTGTATCTATCAATGGTAGCGGTGGTGGTTCATACACTGCTGGTGATGCTATTGACATTACAAATAGCAACATATCTGTTAAGTATGGTAAAGGCTTGACAGTCAATACATCAAATGAACTTGAAGTTAAGGCTGGTAATGGTCTAACATTTGATGAAGATACATTGGAAATTGAAATTAACAGTGAAGTTACAGATGTTGTTAATACGGTTGAAAAGTTAAAGCAAGACCTTGATACTCAGCTTACAGTTAACTTTGATATGCCAAATGTTGATAATGTATATGACTTTGCTGACCCAAGTGTAATAGGTATGTCAAATGGTGCAGTAATGCTTTGTCAGGCTTTCACAGTTCCTATCAATCACGACATTCGTGTAGATGATGGTGAGACTGAGAATCCTACACTCATTGGTATCTATGCAAAGCAAGCTTTCAGTGGTAAGAAGATTATGCTCGCCTTATACGTCTATGACTTTGATACTGGCTATACTGACTATGTTGGTGATACTGGTCCTGTTGAAGTTACACAGGGTAGAAATGAATTTCCATTAGTTCACATCAATCCTGACATTTCTGAATTGAAATCTTCTTGCGTATACTATGCTTCATTGTATCTACCTTCTAATGCTCACAGCAATGGCCTTTACCTTGCTGGTTGTCCATCATACAGTAATGCTTCTTACATCAATGCTACTCCAAGATTTACTGTAGGTGTTGAGAACATCACATACAATAATCAGGAAATTGATATGTCAAATGCTACCACAGGTAGACTTGATTACAATGATGGTAACGGTAACTATTACATTGGTCCTTGGTCTGACAACTATAACGAACGTCCTGCTATCCCAAGATTCTTTATGCAGATTCGTAATGGCGATGCTGAAGCACCTGTCGTTGTTGAACCTTTCACTGACATTGGAAGTTATACATTGAAGAATACTTCATCTGTAACTGATGTATTTGGTTCAACTATCACAGTTAATACATCTACTTACGGTGCTATGTTCATGGAAGTTACACCTGCTCAAGATGTTGATGTTACTGGTTGGGTATGTTATGACAACTACAGCATAGATGAAAGAAATTGGTATGGCATTGTATTTGATTCTGCATTTGAAAATCAGTTATCAAGTAATAGTAATGGAACTGTATCTGAACTAGGTGAAATTTCAACTGGTGTATACGGACATGAATTTACTCGTAGCACTCCACTTCATTTGACAGCTAATACTACTTATAGATTCTTAGTCGGTATTCCACACAGCAATAGTGATATGTTAGTTCAGTATAATACACCTACTGTATCTAAGAATTTGCATCTATTTGCAAGTGGTTACAATGTATCTCAATGGGTATCTTATAGTAGAGCAAATAACGTTCAAGGTGTAGACTTCTTAATCAAAGATGCAAATCATGAATGGAGAATTTAAATATGGCACAACAGAATAAAGTTGCAGTTAATTTAGCACAAGACTTTACAGACGCACAGCAAGCACAAGGTAGAGCTAACATTGGTGCTTCTCAGATTAGTTATGACAATGCAGTTACAGATATGACAGTAACTAAAGAAATTGTCAGACCTTACATGAACACCAAATACACAGCAACAGTAGGAAATGACAATTTCTTATTGCTGCCTAGTACATTCAGTGATGGTATGGTTGTAAAGTCTAATGGTTCTTTACAGACACAATCTATTCCACAAGGCTTACCTTCTGGTGGTACAGCTGATCAAGCACTAATTCTTGACGCAAATGGTGACCCAATTTGGTCTGATTCTCATTATGTGTCTTATGATGCTAATCAAGGACTTAATACCACACAACAGAAGAATGCAAGAAAGAATATATCAGCAGTATCGCAAAGTCAAATTAACGATCTTCATGGCTTGCTTTACATTCGTTCATTAACTAACTCTCACTGGATTTCTAATCCTATTACATGGGCTGGTAATTCTGGTAGACACTCATGGCGTGGAATTGTGAAGTGGACATTGCAACCAGGTGATACATTGTTCTGCATGCTAAATGGACAGTTGGTAGAAAGCGATACTGCTTCAACTGAATGGGCAGTGTCTTTGAATACATCTGATGCATATCCTGCAGCTGAGACATTCAGTCATTACTTTAGTACAAATGCCAGATCAAGTACAGCTCAAGAATGGACTAACTTACCTGGTACAATGTTATCTTTCTCTAATGGTTCAAGTGAACAAGAAGTTACATTAGGTGTATATAATTCTTCTTCTGTAATTCCTAGCGGTGGTGCAGCATTGTATGGTAAAGTGTATGGTACTTCTGGTGATGGTAGAATGTTGTCAGGTCCTTGTGTATGGTACTGTATCTTCAACACTAGAAGTCGTGGTCAGATGGAGACATAATCATGGCAGAAGCAATTTCAACACTCATAGCAGCAATTCCAAGCGGTGCATTACCCATTGTGGTAGTCATCCTTGGGCTTGCCTATCTTTACTTTAAGTTCAATAAAGTCGAGAAAGATAGAGAAGTTACTAAGCAGCAAAGAGATAGTGACAGTCAAGCTATTCATGACGATATACTCAAATTGAAATTTGATGTAACTAATCTTCAAGGAATAGTCAATCTACATAAAGATAAATTGGAAAGTATAGATAAGCAACTTGGCTTAGTTAACCAAGAACTTGTCAAGTTGAACATTCAAGTAGAACACTTGGCAACTGCATTAGAAAAGCAGAATGAAATAATGATTGAACAAATGAAGTCAAAGAAATGATAACACTATTATTCATACTGACATTGCTAATAGTCGGTTGCATCTTCTTTAACAATAATGATTGGGGAAAGTAAATGTTACAAGATATTAGCATAGACAATTTAGAGCTAATCTTCAAATTAAGACAGTATTTCGCTAAAGTGATACTGTCTTTATCACCTGAAGAGAAAGAAATGTTCGAAGATATTATAAGAAGGTTACAAAGTGCAGAGTATTGATGAACGATACAAAGAAATGTGTGAACGATGTAATGTAAAATATGAACCATCTGTTAATAATACAGAGCAAATTGATACTACTTATGGTGAAGGAGTTGGATTTCAAAGATTAAGACGAATTACAGGCTATCTCGTAGGTGATGTATCAAGATGGAATAATGGTAAGAAGGCAGAATTAAATGACAGGGTAAAGCATGATAAAGATAGTAGATTGGAGTAATATAGTCAATTACAAGAAAGTCAATGGTCTTTATGTTATTCAAAATGATGTATGGATTGACTTTCTTTATAATGATAATAAATTCAGAATTTCAGTTGATGCTGGTGCAATGACTGATGGTCTATCTGTTCCTAAAATTTTCAGATGGTATTTGCCAGACTGGAATGACAATAACCCGCTTTATAACATTGCTGGAATCTGTCATGACGGTGCTTATGGTAGTGAATTACTGTCTAAAGATATAGCAGATGAACTGTTCTATCAAGGTCTATTGAAAGCTGGTATTTCCAAATCTAAGGCAACTGTGGCTAAATGGGCTGTTGAACACTTGGCAGGTCTTCACTATGGCAAAAATCATGATGACTTTGGTATAGCTGAATATGTAGATGTGGAAGCAATATGATATTAGTCAAGAAAGATAATCAACTATTCATCAATGGTGTAAAGATATGCGATACACTTGACCCAAATGTATTGCTACCTGGAATATACAAATTGGAACTGAATTACAGTCCAAAGTTCAAAAGAGAATTGCCATTGATTTACAATAATGAATTTACTGCTAATAGAGGATTCAGAATTCATCAAGGAAATTCTTTGAAAGATTCAAATGGCTGTATATTAGTTGGTATCAAAGATAAAGATAATCATTTAATTGATAGTACTAATACATTAAATAATCTAATTAACATTATAAAATTTAATAAAATTATAAATTTAATTATTATATAATAACAATAGTATACATCTTCGCAAATATATGAAAAAAGACCCATAAGCTTACGCCTATGGGTTCTTTTAACTAAGGATTTGTGAAGTAAGTGACTAATTCAACAGTGCTTCACAAGGAGTACGAATTGAGTATTATACTTACGAGGTAATTTATTTATTAAGGTTATATTTCAGCAATGTTCTTGCAAATTCATTACCTTTATCAGTAATTACATATTTTGGAACTTTCTTTCCAATGCTTTCAATATAACCAGCTTGCTTAAGAGCGGTCCAAGGATTGTGACCATAACTCGGGTGCAGATATTCTTCAAGATTTAGACTCTTTTTCCACTGAGCTCTTGTGCAATTAGGATGAGTCTTGACATAAAGAAGAATGCTGTAATAACTGCAGCGATTTTCAATGTTATGAGATTTTCTTGTAAAATTATAAATGTTCATTGTTATTTTTCCTTTTTTGAGTTATTTTTGAATTCTGAAATAAATATAATAAATAATTTCAATCTTGTAAATAGTAAAAATCCAAAATTTGTGTAAAAAGATTTTTACATTCTCAAAATGTAATAAAAATGTAACATTTATGTAAATTTTAGGTTACATAATAGGTGCACAAATGGGCAATATGCCCTTATTTGCTCAGAAATGACGTTCTAAGACATTATTTTTAAAGATAATAAAATATATTGGTAAATGTAAAAAGTGCCCCAGAAGTCATTCCAGGGCACTCAGAAGGCATTTTAATTGAACAGTGACCAATAAGATTGATTTATTTCCAAATCATCTAATGCTGCAGAAATGTTGTCAGCTTCAGATTTTGTCAACTTACCATCTTGGTAGTCATTGTAAATTTTATTTAACACTTCATTGAATTCTTTAATTTTTTCTATATAATTCATTTTTGATTTTCCTCTATTTAAAGTAATTGATTTATTTCAATTACAATATAAATATAATAATTAAAAATGAAAATGTATATAAAGATTTTTTCAATTAAATGTAAATAAAATTTAATATAACCTTGAAGATTTAGAAGGTTATATTAAATAGTTATTAGTTATTTGAAGAATAGTTGATAAGGTTGAAGATTTTTATTTAATTGTTGTAATAATTTAATAATTTGAATATATTGTTGTGAAGGTGTGTTAATGTGATTTGATTTATTAAAGTTAGAAAGTTGATTGTTAATGTTAGTTAGATTGTTAATTAGATTTGTGTATTGCATTTTAATTACCCTTAGTTAAGTAAGTTAGGAATTTAACTTACAACTATAGTATAATAATAAATTTATAAATTGTACACTGATTTTTTGAAGATGTATACTATTGTTATATAATATAAATTTTATTTAGAAATTAAAGATATTATTATAACTATTAGTTACATCAATACTCTTAGAATAGTTAAATACAGTGCTATCATCTTTATCAAAATACGAAATCAATCCACAAGTTACACAATGGTCTTTCATAGAGTCATATTCATTCCAGACATGGTTAGTAAATTCATAGGCTGTAATGTTATTTCTTTTTAGCCACGCAATAGTTGCTTCTTCACTCTTGACACACTGATTGTTCTTTGTATCTACGAATATGAAATTCCAGCCATATTCACCGAAAATGATACACGGAATCATGTTCTTGTTGTACTTGGCAGTGATAGAAATAGTATTCATTATTGTCCTCTTTGTTAATTGTTATGTGTATAATATAACTATTTTAAGAACACTTGTTAACCTGTATTTGTGTAAATAATTATTTCAGTCAACCACGAAGATGTATACTATTGTTATTATATAATAATTAAATAAATTTTTTAGATGTTATTATGTTAATACATTAAATTAAATGATATAAATATATTACAATGAATGGTAACATTGACCTTTAACAATGTTGAGAGGTATAAGATATGATAGAAATGATAAATGCAGATTATGGTGCTTGTGGTCAAATTAGAGTTAATTGGCCTGCACAACTTTTACAGTCTATGGGTGTTCAAGTTCTAAATACACGAACACTTTATGCTGGATTTCCATTAGATAAGATTTACATTCAGAGGTGTGCTGAGCAACCTATCTTTGACATTCTTAGAAAATGTAAATCAGATATAATCTTGGATTTTGATGATTTGCTCTTCAAAGGATATAATGAAGGCATTCCAAGTTATAATCATGCCAAAGATGACATAGACATTGAAGCAACTACTAAATGTATAAAAGACAATCTTGATTCGGTAAGTAAAGTTACAGTATCAACTGACTATTTGAAGAATGTATTTACTGATACGTTCAATTTTAACCGTGTAGAAGTTATTCCTAACTATCTGCCAAGATGGATTTATCATTTTGATAGAAAAGAACCATTGACTGACAACATAGTTAAGCCTACTGTATTATATGCAGGTTCTTCAACTCATTATAGCAATAAAGATACAGGTGACTTCAATAAAGCACTAATTGACTTTATCAAGAATAACATTGATAAGATTAACTTTGTCATTATTGGCAAGATTCCATTCTTCTTTAGTGACATTGCAGATAAGATTATGTGCTTTGAACCTATCAACATCTTAGCATATCCTAATCTGCTACATAGTATCAATGCAGATTTCATTATTGCTCCTTTGAAAGAAAATGTATTTAACAAGCGCAAGTCTAATCTGAAATACTTAGAATCTTGTGCAGTTGGTGCAGTTATGATTGGTAGTTCATTTGATGATAGTCCATATAACTGTATTGACGAAAGATGCAAAATTCAGAAGACAATGAATTCCAAGCACATTGAGAAGATGTTCTGGAAATTGTGTGAAAAAGACACTTATAATGAAATTCTAACTAACCAGTACAATTATATGAATGAAATGTGGTTGGAAAATAACATTAGCAAATATGTAAATCTATTTGATGAAAAGGTAGTAGGTATTTAATATGGCAAAAAAGAAGAAAATTGAAGAAGAAAAGCAGTTGGCAGAAGTAGAATTCCAAGAATGTGATGGTGGTCAGTCAAAAAGAGAAAATGAAATGATTGACTTGCTTAAGCAGATAGTTAATCAGAATGAACAAGTAATTCAACTATTGACGAAGTTGAAGGAAAGATTCATTTAAGGAGGTTCACATGGCTGCACCTAAATTAGATGAGACTGGAAAAAGAATTATTGGTAATAATTTGCTAGCTAACTGCAAGACTCGTCAAAAGCAAATGAAGTATCTTATGGAGAACATGAGAGAACCTAACTTTGCTATGATTGATGCTAAGTCAGTTGATGAAAATGACGAAGTCTTGAACACTGCTGGTATTACATATCGTATTCTGAATTCACAAGGATTTGGAAATGGAGCACATAGTTCAAATGCTTTGCCAAGTTGGGGTTCAGTCGCTAACTTTATGGCAAGTATTCAGGACTATTTGCCAAAGTCACTCAGAACTAAGCAAAATCCTTATAGACTTTGGTCTCATCGTTCATTCCAGCAAAATGATACACAAGTCATAGCAGAAGATACACAAGAACTTCTAAATGATATGTGTGACTGGTTATTCAAGATGAAGACAAAGATTGAAGACTATATTGCTAGTCGTTATTTCAGAGACGGTAGATTAAATCACCTTGAGACATTGAAGAGACGATTCAAGGACGATTGGTCAGAAAGAACTGAACAGCAAGTTGATGCAACTATCCAAGATAATAAGATTGAAGTGTCATTTGAAAAATTATGAGAAAGCAATACAAATTAAGTGGACCGCAATTAGAATTCGTAAATTCAGATGCAAGATTTACGATTTTTAATGCTGGTCGTTCATCAGGTAAGACATTTGCAGCATCTCTTATTGCTGCACGTGCTTTGCTATCACAAAAGAAAGTGATAGTATTTGCTCAGAACTTCAAGGCACTTTCTGAGAACTTGATGGTTGCTATTGATGAAAGATTGTCAGAAATGACTGGCCATCTTGGTAAGATTTACAAATTTAACCCTAATTCACAAAAAATTACTTATGGCAAAGGTGCCATATATGGAATGTCGTATGAGAACATTGAGACTTGTCGTGGATTTACTGATATTGAAGTTGCTATCTATGATGAAATAGCTATTGCTCCAGCAAATTTACTTTCAACTGTAGCATACTGTCTTCGTGGTAAGAACATTAAGCCGCGTCAATATGCTATGACTACTCCTAGATTTGGTACTTGGTGGAATAAGTATCTAAAAGATAACCAAGATGATACAACTATCAAGATAATTCACTCTACAGTATTTGACCTTAACAAGAAAGGCAATGACGATGAATCTGTAATTACTCAAGAACAGATTGACAACATGATTAAGTCAACTCTTGATGAAAATATGCTTCATCAGGAATTGTATGGTGAACTAATCGAAGATAATTCTGCAGGTGTTCTATTTTCTAGCAGACTATTGTCAAATGCTCCAAAATTCATGCAAAGAAATAATAACGGTTATGCTATTGGCATTGACTGTTCTGGCCTAGGTAAAGATAGCAATGTAATTGTAGTAAGAAATCAGAATGAAATTCTTGATATAGTTGAAAAGAAAGTTGCTTCTAATTCTGAACTTTGCTCAATAGTCAGAGGATTGATTTTGACACATGGTAAAGCAAATCTTTCACATGTTGCTATAGACGAAGCTTATGGATTGGACTTGCATGAAAGATTATCAGATGCTGGTATTACTGCTACTATTGTTCCATTTGGTGGTAAAGCTAAAAATCCAGCTTATGCTAATCAACGTGCAGAAATGTACATAAATTTAAAGAAAGGTATGGAAGAATATGGTCTAAAAGGCATAAATGATGAGTTATATAGAGAATTGCAAGCAACTAAATACATTCTGAACAACAATGGAAAAATCCAACTTATACCCAAAGATGAGATTAAATTGAACATTGGTCGTTCACCTGATATTGCAGATGCTCTTGCACTTACATATACACAAGACATTATTCCTATTGGACTAATAGAATCTGACAGAGAAATTCAAAATAGATATATGTTGTAAAAATTATTTTTTCATCATATATAAATAATAATGTAGGATGGAACGCTGCCACTTACATTCAGCAAATTCAGCGTTAATGAGAGGTATAAAAATATGGATGAACAAATCCTTGATAATATGAATGTTGATACAGTAGAAGAATCAGCTGCTTCAACCGCATCAACAGCTGTCGAACCATCAGAAGAAGCAGGCATTGTAGCTGACAATAGTCCTAGTGAAGTATCTAATGAAGTAGAAAATCCAGATGTGAACAGCAACATCGAGAAGGCAAATAATACTCAACGTCAATACACAGACTTAGAAAAGGCACAGTATTCTTTTCATAAGCAGTTCGCAAGACAGAAAGCTAAGCATGAGCAGGAAATTGCTAATCTTAGAGCAGAATTTGACAAGCGACTAGCAGAAGAAATTGACAAAGTTAAGAATCCTGCAAAATACGCTCCTAAGACACGTGCAGACTTTCAGTATGACGATGATTACGTTAAGTATCTCGCAAATGAACAAGTCAATGCAGCTCTTGAAGCAAAAATTGCTGAATATACTAAGCAACAGGAAGAAGAACAGCGTCAGGCTCAAGTTGATGCAGAATACAGAAATATGCTAGACAAAAGCGTTAAGTCAATTTACACTACTCCTGAAGCAGAAGCAGATTGGCGAGCAAAAGTCGGTGAAGGCATGAAAGCTGGACTAGGTGCTATGATTGATTCTGATGAAGATTTGTCAAATTACATTATCTTCTCTCCTATCGGACCTAAGATTATGTACGAACTTGCTACTAACAAAAAGACAGTACAAGATATTTTCACTATCGGTATCACACCTGACGGTCATGCAATTCCTCGTTCTCCTGGTGACAGGATGCGTAAGATTGAAGAACTGGCTGAAAGACTGTCGAGAACTGATATAAATAACAATAGAACAAATGTTCAACCAGTAAAGCCTATTGGAAGACCTGGAATTAACAAAGAGGTAAAAAAAGACATTTTCAGTGACCCTAAAGCTTTGTTGGACATGATGTATTAACAATTCATTTTATAAGGATAAAAAATTATGGCTACAAATGATCAGACATTTAGTAATAACAAGAAAGTAAAGATGATTGCTACCGCAGTGTATGCTAACTGTCCTTACTTGAAGAAAGCACATTCCTATGTTCCTATGGACCAGATGGAAAATAAGAAATTCGGTAACAAGTATTCTGTCTATATTCCTGATCCGGGTAAGACACGTATTGCTTCTGCAACTGCTGGTAAGTCTGGACTTGCTGCAAATTATGACGCAATTAACGAAATTGAATACGAAATCGTATGTGATGCAGCTCTTAACGACTGTGAATTGACTCTTTGGAATAAGTTCGGTGATATTGAATCCTTCAAGGATCAGATTGCTCTTCCTCATGGTCGTTCCGTTGCTCGTGGTGTTGAAAAGGCTGCTATTGAAAAGACTGTATTCCAGGCATCTCAGGCAGTTGTTGGTGCAGCTGGTCTTGAAATTCTTTCTGAAGCACAGGGTGCTTTGGACATGACTGGTGCAGTTGGTAATAAGGTTACCTTCATCAATCCTACTGTTGGTACAAAGATTGCTGCTAAGGCACTTGGTGCATTCAACAACCCAGACATTGCTAAGGACCTTTACCGCGATAACTGGCTTGGTAAGTATGGTGCATCTACCATCGTTACTGAATCTTACATGCCGGTCGTTGTTGGTTCTAGTGCTCGTACCGCATCTGTAACTCTTACTGCAGTAACTACTGACGGTGAAGTTGTTGGATTTGAACCTATCAAGACTGTAACTGGTACTGCTCAGAAGGGTGATGCATTCAAGGTTGAAGGATTGAAGCTCGTTGACAAGAACGGTGTTCAGACTGATGCTGACTACGTTATCATCGTTGGTGATAATGGAAAGATTGCTGAACTTCGTATT
>Ga0256407_10002847_pt1 | contig 31987 bp, 20 predicted proteins | sample RumenRJG_04DNA_FD_193489 | JGI IMG/M metagenome (GOLD analysis project Ga0256407, IMG submission 193489) | Bovine rumen microbial communities from Lethbridge, Alberta, Canada - RJG_04 | ecosystem: Host-associated > Mammals > Digestive system > Stomach > Rumen | place: Canada: Alberta...
ACCGCGATTCGCTCCGGCGTCATCGGCGAAATCCGCCACGTGTGGCTTTTCTCGACGAGGCGGCCTCTCCCGCCGGCCGACTATTTCCGCTGGCCGCTTCCGGAATCCCCCGTCCCGAAGACGCTCGACTGGAAGCTCTGGCTCGGCCCCGCCAAGTACCGTCCTTACGCGGCAGGCGCATACCATGCGAAGAACTGGCGCAAGTGGCGCGACTTCGGCACTTCATGGCTTGGCGACCTCGGGCTCCACTTGATGAGCCCCGTGTGGCTAGGGATGGGGCTTGGCGCGACGAGCCCCGCGACCGTGACGGCGGAAATCTCCGACGACCGCTGGACGCCGGAGCAGCGCGAGCAGTTCTGGCCGTCGATGTCTCACGTCACTTGGACGTTCCCGGGCGTGAAGGCAAGCGGAATGAAGCCTTTCGAGGTCGAGTGGTGCGACGGCTTCGGCAATGTGGCGTTCAGGCTCGAGCCGAAGTTCATGCCGCCGGCGTTCCTACAGGACATCGCCGCGCTCACGCCCATGAAACGCCTTCCGCCGCAGGGCCGCGTCATAGAAGGCGCGAGGGGCTGGCTCCTTTCCACGCACTTCGACGCCGAGCCGTATTTCGTGATGAAGGACGGCTCTAACCCGCCGCCGATGCAGATGGTCGGCGCGGCGACTTCGCACTATCACGAATACGTGGACGCCTGCCTCGGCGCGGGCCGCACGAGAAGCCCGTTCTCGATGGCTGGACGCCTCACGGAATGGGGATTTGTCGGCAACCTCGCCCAGCTCCGCCCCGGAGAAACACTCGATTGTGAAAAACTTGTGAAAGGAGAAAACGCATGAAAAGTATTCTGAAGAAGTATATCGTTCCCGCAGCCGCTGTCGCGGCGCTTGGCGCTGTCGCCGATCCTTCGGGCGACCGCCCGGACGCAACCCACGCGTGGGCGGTGCACGACACGAACAGGCCCGACCCCGTCAGGGTGGACGCCCAGCCCGGCAAGCCGCCGTCCGACGCGATCGTCCTTTTCGACGGCACGGAGGAAAGCTTAAATGCGAACTGGAAAAACCAGAAACCGAAAAGCAGGCGGATGCACTGGATTGTCGCGGACGGCACGGTGACGTGCGTCCCCGGCAAGGGAAGCATCATGACGAAAGAGAATTTCGCCGACTGCCAGCTGCACGTCGAGTGGAAAGTCCCGGAGAAGGTTGACAAAGATTTCGGCAACTCGGGGATCATGTTCCTCGACGGACTCTACGAGGTCCAGGTTCTCGAATCGTCGAATGTCGAGCCTTCGAGCTCGCTTTGGAAGCCGACCAACTACGCCGACGGGCAGGCGGGCGCCGTCTACGGGCAGAATCCGCCGCTCGTCCAGCCGTGCCGCAAGCCAGGCGAATGGCAGACGTACGACATCGTCTTCCATCCGCCGCTTTACGAAGGCAAGAGACTCGTAGACCCCGGTTCCGTCACGGTGTTCTTCAACGGCGTTCTCGTTCAGGACTGCTTCCCGTTCCAAGGTCGCACCGGCTGGTGCCGCCGCCTGCCGCATTCTGACAAGACATCAGGCGGAATCATGCTCCAGAACCACGGCAGCCCCGTTTCGTTCCGCAACATCTGGGTGAGAAAGATTCCTTCGCGCTTCGCCGACACCGTGAACGGCGGCCTCGGGCTCAAGATGGGGGACGTCGCGGCGCTCAGGCATAAGCTCGCGGGCGAATCGCTCGAACTCGCCGCAAAGACTCAAGACCCTGTCGAGAAATACATCCGCCTCTGGGAATCGTATTGCTACGAGCCAGACCGCACGACTGCGGCGAAGATAGAAGCTGCGGAGGCGGCCGCCATCGCAGCCTACAGGGAAAAGAAAGGCTCGATGGCCGACAACCACCACAGGGGGGCGTTCGTCCGTTTCGTGAACATGCTCGTCGCGGGCAAATGGATGTCAGCCTCGTCGCCGGTTGCGAAGGCTTTGTAAAAACCTGAAGCGGGATGCGGCTTCCCGGTGGCCGCAAAGTTGCATGAATCCGCGGCAGAGGATGGAGGCAACGGTTGCAATTCTCGTCTACACGTTCCCCGAAAAGGGGAACGAGAAGGACGCGTTTGGCAAAATCGCGGCCGCGATCGAGAGGACGTGGAAGTTCTGCGGGCGGCTCAAGACCGTGATCGTCGCAAGCCATCCGTTCCCCGCCGTGGAAAATTTCGCCGCCGCGCACGCGAATGTCGAGATCCAGATCGAGCCGTCGCTCGTGTGCGGCGACATAAAGACGATGTCGCTCGACTGCATCACGCGGCTTTGGAAAAGGTTCTCGACGCCGTACGTCCTGATAATCCAGGACGACGGCTATCCCGTGCGCCCGGGGCTCGAAGAATTCGTCGGCAAATGGGATTTCATCGGCGCGCCGTCCGTCCGCGACGAACGCCGCCGCCTCATGAATCTTCTCGGGTTCCCGTGCCTTAACGGAGGCTTTTCCCTCAGGTCGCACCGCATCTGCGTCCGCGCCGCCAACGCGTGGAACAGGTGGTGGCGCTTTTTCCTGAATCCTTCGTCGAGGTTTTTTTCGGAGGACACGTTCTACACGTTCACCGCCTGCCTTGGATGGGGCTACCGGCACGGGCTCAAGTTCGCAGGAGAGAAAGACGCGTTCCGGTTTTCGTACGATCCCCTCAAGGGGCTTGTCACGAGGCCGCAGGGCGTCGATTCCTTCGGCGTCCATGGAAGGGTGCCTGAAGTGACTGTGCTCGCCTACCACTTCTGGAAAAAGGAAGGGTATGAAGAGGCTTTTGCGAAAGTGCGCCATGCCTTCGAGGAGACGTGGAGGCATTGCGGACGGTTGAAGTCGGTTCTCGTGGTGAACGAGACGGCGCCTTGCGTAGAGCGTTTCGCTGCCGAGAACGCGAATGTGGAAGTGCAGGTCGAAGAGTCGCTCGTCCCCGGCAGGATATTCACGATGAGCGCCGACATGAACGGGAGGCTCTGGAAGCGGTTTTCGACGCCCTACGTCCTGATAATCCAGAGCGATGGCTATCCGCTCCGTCCCGGGCTCGAGGCGTTCGTCGGCAAATACGATTTCATCGGAGCGCCCTACGTGGGGCTCCAGTGGTGGAAAACTCTCGTTGCGCGGCTTGCGAACTACCATGTGCAGAACGGTGGCTTTTCCCTGCGGTCGCGTCGCATCTGCGAGGCCGCGGCGGAATATTGGAACGGCAAATATCATTCGCTCGGCGACACGAGGGATGCATCGGAGGATATTTTCTACACGGGGACGCTCGTCAGGAAAGAGCGGAAGTACCGCGAATCGTTCAGGTTCGCGACGAGCCGCGAGTCGCTGAAGTTTTCGTGGGACGCGTCGGTGCCCATCCCCCGCCCCAAGGAGCTTCCCTTCGGCTTCCACGGCAAAGAAACGGCAAAGGCGGTGGAAGGGGGCGCGGCATGGCGATCTTGAAGAACCAGACGAAGTGGGAAGACCTCTACTACTACCGCAAGTGCGTCGTTCTCTACCAGATGACGGTCGCGTTTTGCCGCCGCTTCCTGCCGAAATACGGCGACCGCACGGTGGATCAGATGGTGCAGGCCGCGAGAAGCGGCAAGCAGAACATCGTGGAGGGTCTTGCGGACGGCGTCACGTCGACGGAAATGGAATTGAAGCTTTTGAATGTGGCGCGCGCGAGCATAAAAGAGCTGAAGGAGGATTACATCGACTATCTCTCGGCGCATTCGCTCGTCCGCTGGGAGGCAGGGCATCCGCGCTACGACGCGCTTCTCGGCTATTGCCGCAGACACAACGACCTTGCGGACTACGAGCCGCATTTCGGGAAGTGGAGCGACGAGGAAATCGCGAACTGCGCCGTGACGCTCTGCCACATGGTCGATAAGATGCTGACGACGGCACTGGAAAAGAAGGAGAAGGATTTCACGGAAAACGGCGGCATCCGTGAGAGGATGACGGCGGCGCGCCTTGGCCGCCGCAAGACGCAAAACGAAGAAATAGCCGCGCTCAAAGCCGAGGTGGCGCGACTGAAGGCGGCAGGAATTGAGGTCTAGGATTCTAGGAGCCTAGGATTCTAGAAACCTAGAATTCTAGAAATCTAGAAGCCTAGAAACCTAGAAGGTAAACCACCACGGCTATAATGAAAGGCAAGACGATATGAACGGCAACAACGACAAATGCGAACTGCGAGATTTCTGCTTCGCGGCAGACGAGAATTACACCATGCCGCTTCGCGTATGCGTGGCAAGCCTGCTGTGGTCGATGCGACCGTCTGTGAAGAATGTGTCGATTCATGTTTTGGATATTGGGATCCCTGACGCAAAATGGGAAGAAACGGTTTTGTTCTGGCGGTCTCTTGTTTCAAGGATAAACGGAGGCGAAAGCAAAGACGTTGAATTTGTCAGGCATGAAATATCTAGAGAAAAGTTCGAAGGGTTCATGTTGTGGCATGGGTCGGTGGCGACCTATGCCAGATTGCTTTTGCCGGACATCCTGCCTGAAACGGAATGGTGCATGTATTCCGATTGCGACGTGTTGTTCATATCCTCTCCATTGGAACTGGAGTCGTATTGCGACAACGGCAATGTTTGCGTATGGGGACACAAGAATCCACCTGCGGCAGATGCCGTGGATTCGGCCTGGTTTAAAAGTCGCGGGCTTGAGTTCAATTCGAATTCCTATGTTTGCGGCGGCTTGCTCCTTATGAATTTGCGCAGACTCGAGGAAATCGGATTCACTCGCAAGGCAATGGAGTTTCTATGCCAACACAAGGTCACGGCAAGCGCCGACCAATGTGCGATAAACCATATTTGCGCCGGCGATGTGAGGCTTCTGCCGAGAGAGTGGGGCGTTTTCAACGAGGAAATCACTACTGAGCGCGGCGGGGCCATACATTATGCTGACGCCGTGCCTTGGAGAATGCCGGTCAATGGCACTTCTTTGCTGGGAAGCAACCCTGACATTTCAAAATTATGGAGGCGCTTTGCGATTGAGGTTTGCGGGCTCGACCCGAAGATGTTCTCGTTCAGGCTGAAGGATTCGATAGGTGTAAGAACGAGAGCGTTGATAATATGGTCTTACCTTATGGCATCTCGTATATTCAGGTTCAAACCATGGAAATACGCCAATTGGCCCGGCAAGAACATTGATCGGGAAGCCGTTGCCTCTTACAGGGAAATGCTTTTTGGAGACAAGAAGGCATGACGGTAACAGCCATCTCGGTCGTCAGGGATTTCGATGCGTATGAAAAATACGTGTCGAAGAACGATTGCTGCCGGGGAATGTCTTTTTCTCCGTTTGACAACCGCTCCGGCAACGCTCCCGTTCCCGTCCTCTACAACCGCTTTCTCGACGGCTATGATTATTCAAAAGAGGCGTGGTTCGTGTTCTGCCATGAAGACTTCGAACTTCAAGAGGATGCGTCCGCCCTTTTCGCTAATTTGGACAAATCGCGTCTCTACGGAGCAGCAGGTAGTGCGAGGAGGGGCTTTGGCGGTTTTGGCATGCAGGTGATGTACGGCAACATGACGGAGTGCAGCCGCAATGGTGGTGCGACGCAATGGAACGTTGGCAAAATGGTGTCTAAGCCGGTGGAAGTCGAGACGTTCGATTGTTGCTGCCTGATCGTCCATTCTTCGCTCGTTGCGAAATATGCGCTTCGGTTTGACGAACGGCTTTTGTTCGACCTGTATGTCGAGGATTTCTGCGCTTCTGCAAAAGTTGCGCACGGCATCCGTTCATTTGTCGTGCCGCTGAAATGTTGCCACCATTCGGGGAGCAGGGCGACCGACCGGCTCTATCGCCATCTGCCCTACTTGAAAGACAAATACCCCAAGAATTGCTTTATAGGATCCTGCACATACTTCGGAACCCCCTCTTGGCAGAAGAAACTGCAGGATCGCATTATCGGCATCCTTCGCAAAACGCCATCTCCACAAGACGCCATAATGGTGGATGAGGCGCGTTCTGCTGCAAAAGGAATGATTGTTTGAGTAAAATTTATGAGTAAGCGAGTTAAATATTGCTTGTTGATCTCAAGCGTGCTGTTGCCTGGCGTTCTCCTGTTTGCCGCGCTCGCTTTTCTGGCGGTGGACGTTCCGTACTGGGACGATTATGATGCCATAGTGCGCTATATGGGCTGGCCGTTCCATGAAAGAATGCGGCATCTGTTCGACTTCCACAACGAGCACCGGATCGTCACGGTCCGGCTGTTCCTGGAGGCAATGGCAGCAACGACAGGAAAGATCGATTTCAAGGCCTGCATGTTTTTTGGATCGGCGCAAATCGCTGTTTTGTTCGCATGTTTTGCTTTTTTGCATTTGCGCCAGTTTGGCAGGCGCCTTGGCCTTGCCGTCATGGTGCCCGCCGCCTGGCATCTGTTTTCGATGCTTAATTTCGACAATGCATTTTGGGCGCTGACTTCTTTGGAGAATTTCGGTGTTCTCATGTGGGCATTCCTTGCCATTGTCCTTGTCGGGAAGGGTGGCGGTTGGCTGGTGCAGACGGTAGCCATACTGTGCGCGATTCTCTCGGCGCTTACGAGTGCGCAGGGGCTCGCGGTGTTCCCCGTTTTGTTTCTTTCCTCGCTTGTTCCCGACGGAGAGGCTGGCTCGTGGCGCGGCATGTTGAATCTGGTTCGCCGCGCTTCGCACGCCAGACCGGTCGCGATGTTGTTTTTATGCGTTCTTGCCGTGCTCGCGTATTTTCACGGCTTTTCATCGGGCGAGGCAGGAAATGCCGCAATGGAATCGTCATTCGTGGAAAAAATCCTGTATGTAATCGCATTTCTCGGCAACCTTGTCCCCGTATATCCGCTTGCGCTCGTCTGCGGGGTGTTTGTAGTCGCCGGCATAGCGTATGCGTGTTTCTGTTTCCCGCGGTTGCCGTCGCGCATGAGGCCCGTCTTCTTTTTCATGCTCTATTGCACGGGCGTGGCGCTTGCCGGCGTTTTCTTCCGCGCGGCCGAAGCCCGGGCCGCGATTTCATTTCGCTATTATATTATTTCCGCATGTTTGTTCATCTCCTTGACGGGCTGCCTGCTGTCTGTCGGAGGCGGGCTCTCGAGAATCGTTGGAAAATCAATTCCTTTGCTGGCCATAGGCTTTTGCTTGTTGGATCTCGCCGTGACATGTGTCGGGTGGCCCATGTTCAAAAGCCGCAACGAAGCGCTGCGCGTCAATATTTTGACTTGGCCCGGGCGCACAGACGGTTTGCGTATCGAGGAAGACAGGCAGAAGACGGCATCGGAGTGGCTGCGTCGCATGGAAGCAAAAGGATTGTATGAAACTTCGGTATTGTTGCGCGAAGGGGAGTCGCGTCCAAAGAATCCTGTTCCGTGGCCCAAGCCTAATTTCCCTTGAAATTATGATATAATATTGCTCGAGAAAGGCGAGGCCGCATGAGTGCAAACGAAAACCAGATAGTCGTCTACCAGCCGAACGAAACCGTCCGGCTGGATGTGCGTCTTGAAAATGAGACGGTCTGGCTGAATCGCCGCCAGATGGCCCAGTTGTTCGGTCGCGATGTCAAGACCATTGGAAAGCATATTGCGAATGCGTTGTCTGAGGAGCTTGCGATTAATCCAGTCGCCTCAGATTATGCGACAACTCAAAACCGGCAAAATCCGGCTATTGCAGAATCTGTCCGCGTTGATGCGCCGCCGAATCCAACTGTCGCAAAATTTGCGACAGTTCAACGTGAGGGATGTCGCGATATTGTCTACAATGAAACATTCCACGACCGTTTTCTTGTAATCGACGACAAGGAACTCTATTTGATAGGTGCATCGCTGAAAGACCTTGGCAAGAAGTGTTTTGCGTTCACGAAACTGGACTCTGGCGAAATTGACCGCATCAAGAAGTCGGCGTTCGGAACTGGCACGCGGTCGTGAGTTTTTGTATAATATGCGTCAAACCATGAAAACAATGAAAAAGATTTGCATAATCGGCGGGTGCGGGCATGTGGGGATTCCGCTCGGCCTCGCGTTCGCGTCGAAGGGCAAGGACGTCACGCTTGTCGATGTCAATCCCAAGGCGGTGGAGGCGATCAACAAGGGGCGGCTCCCGTTCAAGGAGGAAGGCGCCGAGGCGTTGCTGAACGCCCGTATCGGCAAGAATCTGCGCGCGACGTCGGACATGGCTGTCGTGAAGAAGCAGGACGTGGTCGTCTTCGTGACGGGCACTCCCGTCGACGAGCACCTGAACCCGAAGATACACGACGTCATGAAAGTTCTCGGCGCGTATCTTCCGCTCCTCGACAGGCGACAGCTCGTCGTCCTGCGCTCGACGATCTTCCCGGGCGTGACGCGCATCGTCGAGGATACGCTCAAATCCGGCCTCGGCGCCGCGAATCTCGCGTTCTGCCCCGAGCGCATCGTTCAGGGCAAAGGCATAGAGGAGATATTCAATCTGCCGCAGCTCGTTTCTGGCGTGAACAAAAAGGCCGAAGACGCCGCCGCCGCGCTCTTCGCCGCCATCGCCCCGAAGATCATACGCATCAGCCCCGAGGAGGCGGAGCTCGCAAAGCTCATGACCAACGCGTGGCGGTATCTCGAATTCGCCATCGCCAACCAGTTCTACATGATGGTGGAGAAGCAGGGGCTCGATTTCTACCGCATCCTCGACGCGATGAAGGAGGACTATCCCCGGGCGAAGCACTTCGCGCGCGCGGGGCTTGCCGCGGGCCCTTGCCTTTTCAAGGACACGATGCAGCTTTCCGCCTTCCACAACAACGAATTCTTCCTCGGACACTCGGCGATGCTCGTCAACGAAGGCCTCCCCAACTTCCTCGTCTCGCAGCTCGAAGCGAAAATGGGAGGTTCGCTGAAGGGGCGGAGGATCGGCATCATGGGGCTCGCGTTCAAGGCCGACAACGACGACGTGCGCGAATCGCTCTCTTTCAAGGTGAAGAAGCTTCTCGAAATGAAGATGGCCGAGGTTCTCGTCACGGACGAATTCGTCCCCGGGACGATGCCGCTCGCGAAATTCCTCAAGGAGGCCGAAGGCGTCATCCTCGGCGTCCCGCATTCAGCCTACCGGAAACTCAAAATCAAAAAGCCCTTTGTCGACTGCTGGGGCGCTTGGAGGTGAAAAAATGAAAATACTAGTGACAGGTTCAGCCGGATTCATCTGCGGCTATCTCGTGGAGGAGCTTTTGAAGGCCGGCCATGAAGTGGTCGGCATCGACAACTACTCGAAGTACGGCCCCGTTAAGAAAAGCTACGACTCGCACCCGAACTACCATTTCACGCGCGGCGACGTCAAGGATCTCGATTTGATGAAGTCGCTCGTCAAGGACTGCGACCAGATTCTCGGCGCGGCTGCGATGATAGGCGGGATTTCGTATTTCCACACGTTCGCCTACGACCTCCTCGCCGAGAACGAGCGCATCGCGGCGGCCACGTTCGATGCCGCCGTATGGGCGAAGCGGAACGCTCGCCTCAAGAAGATAAACGTCCTTTCCTCCTCGATGGTCTTCGAGAACACCGATGTCTACCCCACGCCCGAGACGGAGGCCCGCCGCTGCCCGCCCCCCTCGAGCACGTACGGGTTCCAGAAGCTCGCGTGCGAATATTTCGCTCAGGGCGCATGGGAGCAGTACAAGCTGCCGTACACCGTGATCCGCCCGTTCAACTGCGTCGGGACGGGCGAGAAGCGCGCCCTCTGCGACAGGGAGATCACGAGCGGCAACGTCAAGCTCGCGATGAGCCACGTCGTGCCGGACCTCGTGCAGAAGGTCTGCAAAGGGCAGAATCCCCTCCATATCCTCGGTGCGGGCAACCAGGTGCGCCACTACACCTACGGCGGCGACCTCGCCCGCGGCATACGCCTTTGCATCGAAAAGCCCGAGGCCGTCAATGAGGATTTCAATCTCTCGACGCCCGTCTCTACGACGGTGCTCGAACTTGCGGAGAACATCTGGAAACGCTGCCGCAAGGACGGCGCGCCATTCGCGTACACGAGCGACGAGCCTTTCAAATACGACGTCCAGAAGCGCGTGCCGAGCGTCGAGAAGGCGGAGCGCGTTCTCGGCTTCAAGGCCGACACGTCGCTCGACAGCATTCTCGATGAAGTGATTCCGTGGATCGAGGAGCAGATCAGGATCGGCGGAATCTGATTGCAGCGAAGTTGGGACGCCCCATGATTGAAGTCACGATCATCATACCCGTCTACAACGAAGGGGACAACATCCGCAAGACGCTTGCGGAGATAGACGCGAAGGTCCGCGCCGCCGCGGAGACGTGGCTCGTCTACGACAGCGAGAACGACACGACCCTGCCGCCGGCGCGCGAAGCCGAAGGAAAGACGAGGGTGCCGTTCCGCCTCGTGCGGAACAAATACGGGCGCGGGGCCCTCAATGCGATCAAGACGGGGCTTGAAGACGCAAAGTCCGAATTCGTGGCGGTGACGATGGCCGATCTCTGCGACCCGCCCGAGGTGATAGACGACATGGTGGCGGCGGCCCGGCGCGAGGGCGCCGACGTCGTATGCGCGTCGCGCTACATGAAAGGCGGCAGGCAGTACGGCGGGCCGAAGTTCAAGGGCTTTCTTTCGCGCACGGCGGGGCTTTTGCTCTGCCGGTTCGCGCGGCTCCCGACCCACGACCCCACGAACAGCTTCAAGCTCTACCGCAAGTCTTTCCTGGAGAAGACCGTGATCGAATCCGACGGCGGGTTCGAGCTTGGAATCGAGCTTGTCGTCAAGGCGCACGTCTCGGGCGGCCGCGTCGTCGAAGTCCCCACCACGTGGCGCGACCGCGTCGCGGGGAAGTCCAACTTCAAGCTCTGGAAGTGGCTTCCCAAATATCTCCGCTGGTTCTTCTATGCATTCCGCGGTCGTTGACGCGGCGTCAGGCGGCGGGGGCCGCCCTGGAGCCAGTAGACGGAGAGGCCTTCGCCCGTTTGCGATTCGGCGCGAAACGCGCAGCGACAGGATTTTGGTTTCCTGGTCGAGAAGCGAAAGCTCCCCTGTCGCCTTCCAGTAATCGCACGGATCGAAACGGGCGGACGCGACAGGCTCGTGGATGTGGAGAAACTCCGGCTGGTTGTAGCGCAATTCGTGCTTCAGCGGATTGCAGAGGCGGTATTTCTACGATATTGGCAACCGTGAGATTCTCACCTCAGACGGGGATCCGTTCCAAAGCCGGCAAATGGACACGGGCGGGTTAGCCCGTACGCCAAAGGAAAGTTGTTTCAAATAGTTGTTTCCCATAATCAAAAAGCCAGACGGTGAATTACGCAAGTTCGCCACCTGCGAGTTTGCTCTTGCAAAATCGCGGGAAATATAGGAAAATCCCCGCGTCTGGAAAGTTTGGGGATGTTGAAAATGCAACGCGGAAGCAAGGATTGACGAGCATGAAAACCGGCAATTGCGGTTGCGCGGGAGCTTCGCAAAACAGGAATTGCGGAATTTTGCGTTCCGGGGGGGGCGCGGAGCCGGTTGCTTTTTCGAAAACCGTCGCCTTCGCCGCGGCGGCCCTTGCCGCAATCTTCGCCCTGCCTTCGCAGGCGGCGCCACGGCTTTACATGGCGGGCGATTCCATCATGGCCGAATACAGGCCGGCCGAATGGCCTCAGTATGGATGGGGGCAGGCGCTCAAGGTGTTCATGAAGGATTCGTCGGCGCTGCACAATTTCGCGAGGAGCGGATGGAGTGCGCGGCGGTTCCGCGAGTCTGGACGATGGGAGAAGTGCATCGCCTCCAAACTTAAGCCCGGCGACTGGGCTATCGTCTCGTTCGGGCACAACGACATGAACAGGCGCAGGAACAAGCCGCCGAAAAACGACTGCTCGACCATCGACGAATACAAGGAGTTCCTCAGGGGCTTCGCGGCGGACGCGAAAGCGAAGGGCGCGAACATCGCCTTCGCGACTTCGATCGCCCATTCAAGCGGTTTCAGCGCGAAGGGAGCGGCGATGACGGTGGACGGCGGCGCGACGGGGCTGGGACCGTATGTCGCGGCGATGCGCGAGGTCGCGGCGGAACTGAATGCGCCGCTTCTCGACCTCAACCGGTATGCCGAGGAGAATCTTCCTGGACTCGGGCTGGAAAAGGCAAAGAGTCTCTACATGTTCGTAAGCCCGGGCGAATACGCGAACTATCCGAAAGGCAAGCATGACGCCGCGCACATCCGCGACAGAGGCGCGTTCTTCTACGCCAAGGCCGCGGTCGAGATGGCGCGTTCGCAGAATCTTTCGCTCGCCGCGCTTTTCAAGGATCCTGCGACGGTGGACGAAACGCAGCTCGCGGGCGGCGCGTTCCCTCTTTGTCAGGGGGACGGCGAATCTGGCGCTTCGGCTTCGCGGCATTCAGAAAAGAATGGAAACTCAAAATGAAAAAGGCGATGGCGTTTGCGTTGGCGTTTTCAGCCGTAGCGGCCGCGTTGCAGGCGATGGCGGCTTCGTTCGACATGCTCTCGTGCTGCCCGGGCGAGAACACGGCCCGCGAGGCGCGTTTCGTCTGGCATTCCGACAGCAACGCCTGCACGCTCTGGTACGCGAAAGCGTCAGCGCCAGGAGCGGCAGTCGAGTCGCCTTGCACGAGCGTCTACAAGCCAGTGGCGTTTAGGGATAGCAACGTCAACTACTACAAATACACGGCGGAACTTTCCGGCCTCGAACCGGGGACGGAATACGTATACTACGTAAAATCGGGAAGTTCCCAGTCTCCGGTCCAGAAATTCAGAACGGCGGGCACGAGCGGGAGCTACAATTTCCTGTGGCTGAGCGACGTACATTCGCACCCCAACGATTCGGCGAAGACGAATTCGGTGAATACGATCATAGCCAACGCGAAGAGCGCGGCAGGTTCGCTGGACTTCATTCTCTTTTCCGGCGACATGGTGAAGTACGGCGCACGGTACGACAACTGGCAGCAGTGGAACGGAAACGCCTCGTTAACTGAATACATGCACGCGCTTTGCCCCGGCAACAAGGAATATTACTACAACGGATCTCAGACCGGAGTAAATGGGACATCGAACAGAATACACAACAAATGGTTTCTTGCGTGCCGCAACAATCCGCAAAACGGAGCGGATGGCATCGAAAGCTCCTATTGGTTTATCCGCGACGGCGTTATGTTCGTGGCCATGGATACGCTTGCGGACGAAGGCGTGGATATGGACACGTATGTGTACAACAACGCATTCGCATTGCAGACCAATTGGTTCGACCGTGTGGTGTCGGAGCAAGAGAGTAAGAAGAGTTTCCGTTACCTTGTGGTATTCCAGCATTACCCGCATTTCACATACGCGGAAGGCGATGGCTTCAAATATGGATCTGGGAGATACAAGAAGTGGAAAGACCTTTTTGACAAGCATAAAGTCGATTTCGCCCTGACAGGTGACCATCATAACTATTTAAGGTCGAAGAAACTTCGTGGCGGGAGCGAAAATAGCGAGGGCACCGTTTACATTACCGCGCCAGAAATCGGTACGAGTCTCTATTCGCCGTCTGTAAAGGCGGCAGACAAGCTGAATTCATACGGCGTGACTTCTGGCGACAATCCCACTGTGAGGACATTGATGGCGACAGCCCATAATGGCGATGAGGCAGTCGGCGGCGTGTGGTTCTCCGTCACGCCTCAAAAAATGACAATGCATTACATCGGGACAAGCACTTCCCCGTATGATACGGTCGAAGTGACGCCCAAGGATCGCGGATTCGAATATTCACCGACAGGTTCGACAGAAGGTTTGAACGGCACTCCCCACAGACGCTATCGCTTCAAGGTTGATGCACCGAGGAGCGATTCTCTTTGCATGCAGCTTTCCGAAATCCAGCTTTTGGACGCAAACGGCAGCCGCATTTCCTCGGGATATACTATTAGCTACGATTCTACGACGAAAGATTCGTACGGGGACACGTTTCCGGAAAACGAAACACCCGAAAAGGCTGTCGATGGCGTCACTTCCACAAAATGGCTCGACTGGCGCGCGGGGCTTGCCCAGTCGTCGGCAGTCCGTTCCGCCGCATGGATTGATTTTTGTTTCGCGCAGCCGACAGCGGTGTCCGGCTACCAATGGTATACCGCCAACGACGCGCCCACCCGCTCGCCGGTCTCCTGGACGTTTTCCGCTTCCGATGACGACGGTGCGACATGGACCGTCCTCGACAAGGTTGTAGACTACGACACCACAACGGAGTACGAAGTTCTTGCGTACAAAAAAGTCGCATTGTCCGAAGACGAGACGACGCCTGTTGCCGCGACTGCGGAAGGCAGATACTATGCGCTGACGGTCGGCGTAGACCTCTACAGCAATCCGAACAACAATCTCAATTGCTGCAATCCCGACGTGAACAATGTCTTGAGCGCATGCACGAATTCCGTCAACGGACTGTGGCGGCCGGGCGACTGCTACAGGATATGCGACTCCAACGCTACGCTTTCCGCCGTGAGGGCGCAATTCCAGAGCCTTGCCGCGACTGCGCAAAGCGGCGACACCGTCCTTTACTACCAGTCCAGCCACGGCGGCTACGACGTCCTGTGCCTCCACGACAAAAACTACAGCGAATCCAACTTCGCGAGCGACCTCATGCGTTTCAATTCGGGCGTCCGGGTGATCGTGATGCTGGACGCATGCCATTCGGCGAGCATGTTCAAGGGCGTCGACACCGCATCGAAGGAGGAGGGGCCGTGGAACTTCGCCGCGAATGTAGAGGCGCGGATTGCCGAACTGCAGGATGAATTGCGCGTGAAAGGCGCAAAGGCGATCAATTCGCCGTCAATAGGCTGGGTGACTGCTTGCGACTACGACCAGCTTTCATGGGGCGGGTCTACAGGCAGCACTTTCACCAAAAAAATGGTGAGCGCATGGAAATCGGCGAAAACGACTGACGCCAACGGCGACAGATACAACGATTTTCTTGAAATCTTCAATATCGGCGGGCCTCAGGCTACAGGCGACCATGGCGAAGACGGCTGGACGATTCCGCAGAAATTGAACGACGATATGCTTGCTTCTGTCGCCGCGTGGGATATTGCCGGAACGCCGCGCGTCCACGGCAGGTGGATCGGCGGGAACGGCGACGACCGTTTTTCGTTGGCGGAGAACTGGGACGACTGGACTGTTCCCTCGGCGGGCGACGCGCTTGATTTTTCATACGTGACATCCGCGACTACTATCAATGCCGATGTCGCCGCGACATTCGGCGCCGTAACGATGGGCGCTGGAATTGTCACGTTCACGGGTGACCTTTCAGCGACTTCATTCTCCGATGCGTCGAAAATCGCAGTCGGCGCAAATTCGATCGTCACGCTCGATGGAGATTTGGTTTGCACTTCGGCGGTTGGCGAATGGACGCTTGGTGGTCTCGACGGCGTTTTCGCAGTCACGGGCGACGCGACCGTCGAAAGCGGTGCATCGCTTGCGCTCGCAGGCGCGGGGACGGCGAGGATCGGCGGTGCGCTTTCGCTTGAAGCCGGTTCGCGCCTTGTCGCCGGCGCAGCTTTGCGAACAGGTTCGCTTTTGCTTCCCGGATCGGGCGCGGCGGAGATTTCGTTCTCGGGCGAATTTGGCGTGAATGTTGCAACAACGATTCTTTCTATCACGGGCGACGAGGCGCTCGCCGACGGGGATCTCGCGAAGCTCTCGCCGCCAGACGGCTACATTCTCTCGCTCGGCTCCGGCGGCAAGTCGCTCGCCGTCACGCGCTACACCGGCACGTGGACGGGCGGGATGGCGCTTTCCGTTCCTTCGGGCGGGCTTTCGATAGGCTCTGCCGCGTTCGATATTTCAAATGCGTCCCGCGACAATCCCGTCACGGTGACGATCGGCGACGGCGGAGAACTCGCGGGCGGATCGTCGGCCATGGTTCTCTCTGCGGGGTCGCTCCCGGAGACGAGCCCGGCCGCGTACATGGTGCTCTCGAACGAAGTCCCGGACGGATACGCCGCGCAGTTCACGACGGTGGGCTCGGCAATATACGTGAACGTCGTTTCCGTAAAGTGGATCGAAGAGAATGCGGAGAAGACGCTCTTGACGGGCAGATGGTCGGAGGATGTCGAATACGGACCGGACGGCAAGGCCGATATCGCAGGCGACTATTCTTTCACGCCGTATTCGGTCTCTACTGGAAATATCGTGACAGTAGAGATTAAAGCGGTTTTCAATGAATGCCGGATTTTAAAGAATCCGGAATCCAATGCCCAGGTCGCAGTCTGTCTTTCGACAAACGGCTGTTTCCAGATCTGGGACGTGGCGGACGGCAATGGGGGCGGAAAATGGGTCGGCGTCGCCGCCGAAGGCCTGACGCCGGTTTCCGGCGCGGAGTATACGCTGCGCTTTACGATAGACTATACCGCAAACAGATATTCTGTCGAGGTCAAAGACGGCACTTCGCAGGCTTTTGCAAAGCTCGGCGCGTCCGGACAGACGTCTTTCGCCTTGGCGTATGCCACGAATTGTGTTTCGGAAATAAGATTCTCCGGCAACACGCGGTTTGCTTCGCTTTCCGGAGAGTCGGTGGAAGTCTCGGGTTTCGGCGAATACGAAGAAGTGGCCCTCGAAGGAAGTTCGGTGGTTCTTGACGCGGCAAAGGCGGCGTGGCTCAACAAACTCGGGGCCAAGGCCGCAGTGAGCGGTGCGCTTGCGAGTGTCAAAGCGGATAAATTCCAGGATGCGTATCTGCTGAACATCGACTTTACCAAGGGCGATTTCACATACGAGTTCGCAGTGACCGGCATAACCGTCAATGATTCGAACGTGGAAATCGAAGTTACGCTGAAGCGGAACGGAACGCCCGGGCCCGACGGAGGGGAAATCAACGGCACGCTGAATTTCTACGGCGCGGCGACGCTGGAGGCGTTCAAGAATGCGCCGTCCAAACTCGGCACCGCAACGCTCGATAACGGCACGTTCGGCAACGGCGACACTGCCACCGCAACCTTCCCGAAAGGCGGCAACAAAGTCTTCAGGTCCAAAATCGAATAAGCTCGGACGGCCCCAGGGCCGCCGGGGAATCCAGACGCCGCCGCAAGCGGCGTAGATAAACAATCCAGGCATTGGAAATGCAAAATAAAAACAAAGAGAGGGAAACATGAAATCGGGAAAAACAAAGAACGGTCTGCGCGCGGCATTCTGCGCTGCGGCCGCATTTGCATGCACAGCGGCATCCGCCGTCCGCATCGGCGTATATCCGCAAAGCTTCGACGCCGGCGGCTGGTCGCTCGACGCGCAGTTCATGGACATGGTCGGCTCGCCCTACCTGATCGCGCACGGCATCGGCGTCCGCGTGACAGATGCGAAGGCCCGCGTTTCCTTCCCCGCGCCCGGAGAATACCGCGTATGGGTCCGCGCGAAGAACTGGGCCGACGGAGCTCCGGGACGCTTCCGCGTCGCGGTGGACGGCAAGGATCTTGCAAAAGAATTCGGCGCGGGGCCGCGCGAATGGTCGTGGGAAGACGGCGGCGTCGTCAAGATTGCCGGAAGCGAGGCGACGGTCGTTCTCGAAGACTTGACGGGATTCGACGGACGCTGCGCCGGAATAGTTTTCGATTCCGACGTGAAAGGCCCGGCTCCGAAGGGCGCCCTCAAGGTGGATGCTGCGAACGTCTCCGAAAACGTGAAAGCCGATTTCGTGGTCGTCGGCGGCGGTCTTCCCGGCACGTGCGCGGCTGTTGCGGCGGCGAGGCGCGGCCTCAAGGTGGCGCTCGTCCACGACCGCCCCGTCCTGGGCGGCAACGGCTCTTCCGAAATCCGCGTCTGGAGCGCGGGCGAGGCCCGGCACGATTTGATACGGGATCTTCGCGGCCGCTTCATGAACCGCAACGGCAATCTCAGGGTGGACGACGCGCGCCGGATGCGCATCGTCGCCGATGAAAAGAACATCGACCTTCGCGTCTCGACGCGGGCGTTCGGCGTTGAAAAGAATGCGGACGGCACGATAGCGGCGGTCAAGGCGCTCGATTTGAAATCGAACCGCGTGATACGCTTCGAGGCGCCTCTCTTCTGCGACGCGACCGGCGACGGCTGGGTCGGGTACTGGGCCGGCGCGGACTGGCGCATGGGCCGCGAGGCGAGGAGCGAGTTCGGCGAAGACCGCGCACCCGAAAAGCCCGACAACGACACGCTCGGGGCGTCGATCATGTGGACGAGCGCGCAGGCGAACGCGCCTGTCGAATTCTCGGCCCCGTGGGCGGAGCCCCACGCGCAGGGCCAGGTCGCGATCAACGGCGAGTGGAATTGGGAATACGGCATCCACCGCGACATGATCGAAGAGGCCGAGGAGATACGCGACAGGATGCTTCTCGCGATCTACGGCGCATTCTCGCTCGCCAAGAAGCGCCCGGAAAACGCGAACAGGGTCATCGACTTCTGCCCGTTCCTCCTTGGCAAGCGCGAGTCCCGCAGAATCATGGGCGACTGGATCTATTCGCAGAAGGACGTCACGCAAAACAAGAAATTCGAAGACGCGATCGCGTCCGGCTCCTGGGGGATCGATCTCCACTACGACAATTTCAAGAAGGGCGTGGACTTCCTCACGACATGCAAAGGCCCGAAGTACGGGCGCTACTGGATTCCGTACCGCAGCATCTATTCCCGCAACGTCGGGAACCTCTTCATGGCTGGCCGCTGCTTCAGCTGCACGCACGTGGGGCTTGGCGGGCCGAGGGTCATGAACACTCTCTCCCAGCTCGGCGTCGCGGCGGGCGAGGCGGCGGCGATGTGCCGCGAGTTCGGCGAGACGCCGCGCGGCATCTGGAAGAACGGCCGCGTGCGCGAGCTCCAGAAGCGTCTCGGCGGCGGTTTCCCCGGCGTCCCCGATCCCAAGACCGCGGGATGGGCGATCGTGGACGACGAATCCAAGGGCGTAGTGTTCGGGAAAGGCTGGAACAAGGCGAGGAACATCAACGGCGAACAGGTGGGCGGCTGGTCGCATTTCCCCTCGCCGAAGGCGGAACCCGCCAGCTATCCTCTTCCCGTCGCGAAGAAGGGCCGCTACGCGCTTATGGGCAGAGTGCCTTATTCGTACGGTGCCAATCCCGGCTCGAAGACCGTCTTTGAAATCGTTTCGGAAGGGAAGACCGAGAAGTTCTCCGCTGATCAGGCGCAATCGACCGGCCAGTGGGTGAAGCTTGGCGAGTTCGAACTCGCGCCCGGGGCCGTTCTAAAGATCCTGCCCGCCAAGTCGCACGGCTACGTCCTCGCCGACGGCTTTGCGGTCGCGCCCTGCAAAAACGGGAAATAGGCAAGTATGAAAACATTCCGCCTGCAGATTTGCGCAACCGCGTCCGCGCTGCTTTCGCTTTGCGCGCTCGCGAAACCCGTTTCCGGCGAACGCGCGTTGCGTGCCGCCAGGACATGGCTTTCTTCAAGGCCGTCGGCGCACATGACAGCCGCGCTTTCCGGCGATGTCGCCGCGTTGTCGACCGTGACGAACCGCGCAGGCGCGGCGGCATACCACGTGGCCGCGCTTGCCGGCGGCGGATATGTGGTGATGTCGGCGGACGACGAATCCAAGCCGGTCGTCGCGTTTTCGGACAACGGTGCGTTCGAGATGTCCGCGGAGAATCCGTTTTACGCATTTCTGGACGTATGGGCGGAGCGCAAGGCCGCCGCAGGCGCGACGGCGAAGAAATCCTATGCGGATGCAGACGGAAATTCCGGTGCGGACGCAAACCGGTTCACGGACGAATGGGAATCTCTCGCGCCGGAGAACGGCGGCCAAAAAACGACGGAGGATGGTGAGACCGAAGAATCGCTCTCTTACGGTCTGTCCTCCATACCCGATGTTCGCGTGGCTCCGCTTGTAAAAACGAAGTGGGGCCAGGGCAACAGCGTCTGGAACTACTATACTCCGAATAATTACGTTTGCGGATGCGTGGCCACTGCCGCCGCGCAGATAATGAAGTATTTCGAATGGCCGAAGACGTCTGTCGCGCCGTTCACAAAGTCTTGCTTCATAAGCGGCGTATCGACCAACAAGACTGCAATGGGCGGCATCTACGAATGGAGCAAGATGTTGAACGAGGCATCGTCCGGCTCCGCCTTGGAGTCGCGCCAGGCGATGGGAAAACTCGCATACGATGTCGGTGTCGCCGTGCAGATGGACTGGGGAAGCGGCGGCTCCGGTGCGCCGGGTCCCATGATTGCCGTCGCTCTCAAGTCGAACTTCGGATATTCAAACGCGATCGGGCTGATAAGGGATATCAACGATTCCTACAAGAAGAACGCCATTTTCGCGAGCCTTGACGCGCAAAGCCCGGTCTCGCTCAGCATAGAGCATCGCGATTCCGAAGGCAATGCGACAAGTGGGCATGCCATAGTGGCGGACGGCTATGGTTACGACGGCACGGGAACTGATTACGTGCACCTCAATTTCGGATGGCGCGGCAGTAGCGACGCATGGTGCAACATCCCCGAAAACATCGGAACTACGTACGACTACAATGCAGTCGACGGCATTGTGTTCAATGTGTTCACAAACAAGACGGGCGAACTGATAACAGGCCGCGTGGTGGACGAATTCGGGATCCCGGTGCAAGGAGCGTCCGTTTCGGCGGAGCTGTCCGGGGCGGTATATTCAGCCACGACTACAGACAAGGGCATATACGCCATAACCGTTCCGTCCGGGAATACATACTCGCTTTCGGCCGCCAAAATCGGATATCTGCCGGGGGAATCGTCCGCGACAGTAGGCATAAGTTCGTCGGCAAATATAACAAAGATCACCGCAACGGGATATTCATTCAAATCGCGCGGCTCGTGCGGCAACAGCTGGGGGAACGACTTCACGCTTGTGGAGGACGATTACGAAGGCCCCGAATGCATCTGGACCGGAATGGGCGGAGACCGTAAATTCTCCAATCCGTCGAACTGGCGCGGCTTTTACGCCCCGGCGGACCATTCCGGCGCGGCGATAGTGCTGACGAACTGCACGGGCGCGGTCACCAACGACATCGAAGGGCTTTCCGTGCCATCGATAACCGTCGCCGCCGGTTCCGCCGCGGAAATCGCCGGCAAGGCGATTGCGGCGACGGCGGTCACGAACGCTTCGTCCGGCAGAATCGTGTTTTCCGCGCCGGTGACGCTTGAGGGCGACGTGCGCGTTTCTGGGCTTTTCGATTTCGCGGGCGGCGTCATCATGCGGCTTTCGGGAGATTCGCCCGCCCTGACTGGCGGCGCGATCGATTCGTTCGCCGGAAATTGCGTGGTCGAAATCGCCGGCGGCGCCCTTTCGCCGGGGCGCTACCCGCTCTTCGCTTCGTCTCCTCTTCCGGATTCCTCGCGGCTTTCGCTTGCAAACGCTCTCGGGCCGAATACGACAAAGGCTGGATTTTTCTCCTACGACGGCGAGACGATGAACCTGCGCGTCGGTTCGTCCACCAACGGCTGGTTGAACGAAACGGCGGCGACGACATATCTGACCGGCGAGTGGAGCGTGCCGCAGCAGTACGACGCCGGATCCGGGATTGCTCACATTGAGAACAGCAACGCATTTGCTCTCGACAGACCATCGTCCGGCGACGCCGTGGAGGTGTCGCTGACCGTTTCGTTCCCATGCGCCACTCCTGATTCGCTGTCCGAAAACATTGGCGGCGATTCGCAGCTGTGCTTGAAAATAGGGACGAACGAAAGTTTCCGGCTGTATGCCGCGGACGGCAACGGCTCGTGCGGATGGGTGGACGTTTCTGCGCCGGGCGTAACGCCGCGGCTCGATACGCTGTATACGTTCTGTTTCACGATCGACTACGCCAAGGGTCTCTATTCGGCGACTGTGGCGGAATTCGGCGGAACGCCTGCGCCGCTGTCTGCCGACGGAGGCGTTTCGCGCTTCCGGATCGCCAATTCCGCCGCGCGGTCGGCGAGCCGCATAGACTTCAGCGGGAGCGGATATGTGCGCGCCATGACCGGGAGCGACGATTCGCCAGGACTGCCCGATGTCTACGCCGCTGGCGAAACCGCGGTGTTTTCGGACGGGCAGTCCGTGTTGACGGCTGCGGAGGCGGACTGGCTGAATGGTTGCGGCGCGAAGTCCTTCGTGTCGCAGGTCATTAAGAACAAGGCGCGCGGAGAAGTGGAAGCCGCGTATCTGCTGAATCTCGACATGACTTCCGAATCCGCCCGCTATGAATTCGGCGTTACGGACATGAAGACCGGAGCCGGCGGAATTTCCGTGCGTGTGAAACTCGTGCGCTACGGCGCGATAAAGGACGACGAAGGCATAAACGGCAGGCTCGCGCTCTTCGGCTCTTCGTCTCCGGCCGGGGAATATGAAATGGTGTCGGAAGGCGTCACGATCGATTTCAAGAAGTTCGATCCGTCCGGCGAGGCTGTTTTGACGTTCCCGGCGGATCCGGCCGTTCCGTTTCTCCGTCCCGCGATAATCGCGGACGAGTGACAGACATTGCGCGGCGGCGGGGCCGGCGTCAGGCGCCCGCCGCTATCGATGCGTTGTATGCGGCGTTGTCCGGCCTGAACGAATCGTCGAGCCGCCTGTGCGCGAAAACGCCGTCCGACACGCCGATTTTCAGGCCGCGCTCGCGCCACCCTGTTCCGTTGATTATTATCTCCGGCACGGGCAGGCCGTTCAGGGTGCGGTTGCCTTCTTTGTGCGCTTCGGCCCAGTCGAGAAGTTCCGCGGCGAGAGAGCGCCTGGCGAGGAAAGGCTGGTCGGAGTAGTCGATGAACCGCGAATCCGCCACAACGATGCCGCCCGAGCGTTCGAAAATGTCCGGGTGTGCGGTTTCGGGATTGCGCAGCGCGGCATGGGCGCGGCCCGCCATGCGGCGCGCCTTGAACGGACGCATCAGTCTGCGCAGTTTCAGCGCCAGCGTGTCTCGTTCCCCCTCCCCCGGCCAGTAGCGCAGGTATTTCGGCGCGTCGGAGAAGCTCTTGTCGAAGCGGTCGCGCAGGCGGATCATGTCCGCGCCGCCGGATGCCAGCAGCGCGCGCGCCTCCGCGATGCGCGCCGCGAACACGTCCGGCGGAACGTTCACCGGGTTGTCGTTCTGGAGCAGGATGATTTCATCGCCGCGCATGCACGACACCAGCCCGCGCGTCCCGCCCAGTATCCCGAGATTCTCCGTCGAGCCTTCGGCGCGGAATCCGAACTGAGCGGCAAGTTCCCTGTCGGCGTCCGTGATTTCGTTGAAGAACACCACGCAGTCGCCGGCGGCCTCGCGCAGAGGCGCGCAGGTGGCGAGCGTCGCGCGCAGCGTCCCGTGCGCTTTCCAGGAGAGGATTCCGGCGGAGAGCATCAGCCGTTCTCCCACAGATCCGTTATCCACGGCGCGGGCAGGCAGTGCGTGTTGAGATGCCTGCCCTTGTATCCGGCGGCGGCCTCTCCGGGTTCGGGCTTTCCGTGGAAGCACAGGATGTGCGCCTCCGGAGCCGGTTTGGGCGGAAGGAAGAGGTTCAGCGGGAAGGGCCTCATGCAGGAGCGTTTGAAAGAGCACACCCACTTTTCCGGCCACCATTCCACGTCGCCGGCGGCGTATGTCATGAATGCCTGCTCGGTTCTGAAGAACCTGCGGTCCAGCGCGCGTTCGCGTTCGTCGAGGAATTTGCGCCAGATGCGGCCGCTTTTGCCGGCTTCGAAGCGGAAGCACGAAGAGTTGCCGATCTTCGGGGCCGGGCGGAAAATGCGTTTGCGCCACTCTATCCAGTTCCGGATCATGCAGAATGCGCCGGGTTTGTAGTCGAAGAAGCAGTCCATGCCGCCGCATATTATCTGGTCGATGTCGAGGAAGAGCGTGGGGCCTTCAAGCCCGGCGAAGCCGTCGCGGAACACCATCAGTTTCACGAATATGTGCGGCCACTCCCGCGTCCATCCCTCCGGGGGGGGCGGGAACTCCGCGGCTTCGACGCCGGGCGCCAGCCCTGAAGGATCGTCCGTGACGCAGACGAAGCGGAAAGAGCCGGCCGTGTGGCGTTTGACGCCTGCGTAGAGCCTGTTTACGAAATCCGCGCCGTAGTGCCGGCCCCATTTCAGACATAGAAAATTCTTCATATCCGTTACTCCATCACGTGCCACAGAATGGCGAAAAAGTGGCATATAGAACCGGCGAGCACGAAAAGATGCCATATTGGATGGTGGTACGGCAGGCGTTTCCACAGGTAGAACACCGTGCCGAGCGTATACAGCCCGCCGCCGGTGGCGAGCCACATGGTTCCGAGTCCGCCGAGTTCGCGCACGAGCGGCACTATCGCGATTACCGCCATCCACCCCATCACTATGTACGCCAGCGTGGAAACGAGGCGGTAGCGGCCCGCCGTGAAGATTTTCAATACCGCGCCCGCCGCCGTGGCGCCCCATTCTATCCCGAAAAGCGTCCACGCGAGCGCGGGATGGCCCGGGCGCAGCGTGACAAGGGCGAAAGGCGTGTACGTCCCGGCTATCAGGAAGTATATCGCCATGTGGTCGAGCGTTTTCAGGATGCGTTTCGCCGGCGGGTGCGATACGGCGTGGTAGGCGGTGGACAGCGAATAAAGGAGAATCATGCAGCTGCCGAACACGACGCCGGACACGATTTTCCACGGCAGATCCGTGCCGGATTTCACCGCCGCCCACACGAGAAGGGCGATCATCGCCGCGCCGAGGTGGGAACCTACCGTGTGTATCACGGCGTTCGCCACCTCTTCGCCGGGCGTATACGGTCTGTTCTCGTTTCTTCCCATGCGCGAATCGCACCAGACTGGGGATTTTCCGCTAACGGCCGGCGGCCGGGAGCTTGGCGAAGCTCGCCTCGAGTTCGGCGTCGGTCGGGATGGAATCCGTCATTTCGCGGTCGTTGTACTTGCCGTAGGCGACCATGTCGAAGTATCCGGTCCCGGTGAGGCCGAAGAGGATCGTCTCTTCCCTCCCCTCCGCCTTGCAGCGGAGCGCCTCGTCGATAGCGGCCTTTATCGCATGGCTCGATTCGGGCGCCGGGAGTATGCCTTCGATGCGCGCGAACTTTTCGGCCGCTTCGAAAACCGCGGTCTGCTCCACGGATACGGCCTCCATCAGCCCCTGCGCGTAGAGTTCGCTCAGCGTGGCGCTCATGCCGTGGTAGCGCAGGCCGCCGGCATGGTTCGCCGACGGAATGAAATCGTGGCCCAGGGTGTACATTTTCTGGAGCGGGCAGACCCTGCCCGTGTCGCAGAAATCGTATGCGTAGCGTCCGCGCGTGAAGGACGGGCAGCTCGCGGGTTCGACGGCGATGAAGCGGTAGTCCGCTTCGCCGCGCAGTTTCTCCCCCATGAATGGCGCGATCAGTCCGCCGAGGTTCGAGCCGCCGCCGGCGCAGCCGATTATGACATCGGGCTTTTCGCCGATCTTGTCGAACGCTTTTTTCGCTTCAAGCCCGATTACGGACTGGTGCAGAAGGACCTGCGCCAGCACGGAACCGAGCACGTAGCGGAAGCCGTCTTTCGAAACAGCCGCTTCCACGGCTTCCGAAATCGCGCAGCCGAGCGAGCCTGTCGTTCCGGGATGCGCGGCGTTTATGCGGCGGCCGGCTTCGGTCTCCATCGACGGCGACGGCGTGACGGACGCGCCGTAGGTGCGCATCACTTCGCGGCGGAAAGGCTTCTGCTCGTAGGAGCATTTCACCATGAAAACCTTGCATTCCAGTCCGTAGAACGCGCAGGCCATGGAAAGCGCCGTGCCCCACTGCCCGGCGCCGGTTTCGGTGGTCACGCCTTTCAGGCCCTGCTCTTTCGCGTAGTACGCCTGCGCGACCGCGCTGTTGAGCTTGTGCGAGCCTGAAGTGTTGTTGCCTTCGAATTTGTAGTATATCTTCGCCGGTGTTCCGAGCGCCCGCTCCAGGAAGTAGGCGCGGACGAGAGGCGAAGGGCGGAACATCCGGTAGAAGTCCTGTATTCCCTGCGGAATCGGGATGAAGGGCGTCGTGTCGTCGAGTTCCTGCTTCACGAGTTCGCGGCAGAAGACTTTTTCGAGATCTTCCGCCGAGACCGGCTTGAGCGTCGCGGGATTCAGGAGCGGCGCAGGCTTCTTTTCCATGTCCGCGCGCATGTTGTACCATGCGCGCGGGAGTTCGTTCTCTTCAAGGTAGGTCTTGTAGGGGACCGCTTTCGACGGACTCATTTTCAGATCTCCACTTTCTTGTAGCGCGGCACGAGCGTCTTCATGCAGATCCATCCCAGGATGTACGCGATGGCGCAGTAGCAGAACACCATCATGTAGGCGGATGCCGCACCGTCGAAGCCCAGGGCGTGCCAAGGCTGCGAAACGATTTCTCCGCCCGCGTTCTTCACGGCCTCGATCATGTCGGCCGGAGTAGCGCCGACCGTTTTCGAGAGTTCCGCGACCGGGGCGGGAAGCGCCTTGCCGGCCTTCGCCGCGATGTCTGCAATGTCTGCCGCGCCCGCGCCGGCGGGGATCTGCACTCCGGCGGACTGCGCGAAAGCCGTCGCGATCTTGTCCTTGGCGAGGGCGAAGGTCGCGCCGTCAGGCGCGAGCCTGAACGATCCTGCGGCGGCGTCGAAGAGTTTTCCGGATATGGTGTTTATCAGGAAGCTGCCGAGACCCGCCGCGCACTGCGCTATGCCCACGAGCGTCGCGATCAGGCGGCGCGGGAACATGTCGCCCACGACTGTGTATACGTTCGCGCTCCACGCCTGGTGTCCGGCGCAGGCGATGCCGATCAGGATGGCGGGCCACCACGGGCTGTATTTCATGCCGAGGGGCTGCGCCGCGAGCGTGAGAAGCGGGAAGCAGGCGAACACGAACATTGCGATCATGCGCCCTTCGTACGGGTTCATCCCGCGTTTTTCCACCATGTAGGTCGGAAGTTTGCAGAGATATATGGAAAGGAACGTGACGATGGCGTAGAGCGTTGTCGTGAGCGCCATGCCGGTGCCGGACGAACTCTTGTAGCCGAACTGGTCGGAGAAGTAGCCGGGCGTCCAGAAGAGGAAGAACCACCAGACGCCGTCGGTGAGGAAGCGCCCCAGGACGAGCGACCACGTGTGGCGCAGCGTGAACGCCTTGAACAGCGAGACTTTTCCGCCCTCTTCCGCGCCGGCGGCCTGCTCCCGCCCGGCGGAAGCCTCGGCGGCTTCGTCCTGGCGCATGTATTCGAGTTCGGCGGCGTTCACGCGCGGGTTGGATTCGGGTTTCTTGTACAGCCACGCCCAGAATCCCATCCAGGCGAAGCCGAGCGCGCCGATTATGATGAAGGCCATCTCCCAGCCGCAGTATTTCGCTATCAGCGGAATCGTGGCCGGGGCGGCGAGCGCGCCGACCGACGAGCCTGCGTTGAAGATCGAAGTCGCAAACGCGCGGTCCTTCTTGGGGAAGTATTCGGCAGTCACCTTCACGGCCGCGGGGAAGTTGCCCGCTTCGCCGAGAGCGAGGAACGCGCGGCATCCTATGAACAGCCACACCGATACGGAAGACACGGTCAGCGCTAAGGCGCTCGCCATGCGGAACGCGCCGTACCCGCAGGCCGCGTGCAGGCACGCCGCGAGCGACCATACGAAAATCGCCCACAGGTAGCCTTTTTTAGTGCCGATCCAGTCCACGAACTTGCCGGCGAAGAGGTTGCAGAAGGCGTATATCAGCGAAAACGTGCCGGTGATGAGCCCGTACTGGGAGTTCGTCCATCCGAACTCCGGCGCGATGAAGTCTTTCCACGTGAGCGACAGCACCTGTCTGTCAAGGTAGTTTACGGTCGTGGCGAAGAACAGCAGCGAGCATATCATCCACCGGAAGTTTGTCATTTTTTCTTTCATCGTATGCCTTTCTTTGGTTTGGCGGCTTGCGGCCGCCGCAGACTGTGGGTATTATACAATATGCCCGATTGGGTGCGCAAGACAGTCTTTCACCCGCACCCGTTGGCGAACGCGCGGCGCCGCTTGCGTCCGCGCGGATTTTAGTGTATCATACGCACCTCTCCGCCGGTGTAGCTCAGTGGTAGAGCTACTGATTTGTAATCAGTGGGTCGGGGGTTCAAATCCCTCCGCCGGCTCCATCCCCCACCCCGTCAGAGTTTGCGCCACCCGTTGCGGTCGGCGAAATCCATGTAGCACTTCCAGTCGTATTCCGTCAGGTTGTGCTTGCCAGTGCGCAGATGGTAGGATATGGAACCTTCTTGCTGCGGGGTCTCGGGCGCGGGGTAGGCCGTTGCCACAAGCCCTTTTTTCCCGTGGAAGCACCAGGCGGGGCTTGCGAGGAGGGCGGAATACCACTCGCCGCGCTGCCCTGCCCAGTCGTCTTCCGTGGCCGACGCGACCGCGACGAGGCGCGGCGCGATCAGCGCGATGAACTCGTGCTGGTCAAAGGGCATCTCCATTTCCTTCCCCGCGTACTTCCTGTAGTTCTTGCAGAACCAGTGCGGGAAGTTTTTCGTTATGATCTTGATGCTTTCGGACTTGGGGAGCTTGATGTGGTTCAGCTTCGCGCCGGAGCACCCCGAATCGTTGCTGCACGCCATGGCGAAACGCTTGTCCGTGACGCCCGCGAGAAGCGCGGTCTTCCCGCCGCGCGAATGGCCGACTACGGCGACATGTTTCGCGTCGATCGTCTTTTCGGTCTCGATCCAGTCCATCACCTTCGAAGCGCCCCACGCCCATGCCGAGAGCGTCGCCCACGACGAGCCGGTCCTCGCCTCGTGCGGCTCCACGCACGGGAAAATCCCTTTGCGGCATTCGCTTTTGGGATCGTCCGGCGCGATGTCGCCGTTGAAGAACGTCACCGCCGCGTAGCCGCGGCGCACTATCTCCTCCGCCGGCCAGAAGCCGCTTTTCTGTTTGCGCTCCGGGTCGATGGGATTGACGCCGCCGTTCGTTTTCGGACTTCTGTTGCAGATGAGAACGAAGGCGGGCGACGGCTTCGCGGATTTGGGGATGAACGCCGTCGCGCGGAACGTCAACTGCCCGCAGGGTCCCGAGTAAGTGATGTCAACGAGCTTGCGCACGGCCTTGCCGTCCATCGCCTCGCGTTCGTCGGCGACTTTGAAGCTTACCCGCGAGCGGTCGTCCGCCGCCGCAGGCCGCACCCCGTATTCCTCGCGCATGAAGACGCCGTAAAGTTCCTCGCGGCGCTCTTCCCATGCGGCGGGACGGGTGGACGGCGACATAAACAGATCGGGGACGTTCGCCGGCGTTGGAGAACCGTCTTTCCAAGGCACGCCGTATGATGTGGATGCGGCGAGCGCCGACGCTGCAAGCGCAGCCATGTATGCTGTTCTCATTTTCATTTCGCACTCCTTGTTTCATTTTCTTCTGCGCGGGTTTTCTCCGCGTAGAGCTTGAAGAGATGGGCGACGCGGTCGGCATCGGTACAGGACGGCGAAAGGCCGTACGCCTTGTCAACGAGCGCGTCGAGGTGCGCATGGGCCTTCACCAAGGCGGGCGGCATGGCGGTCGGGTCGTAGAGTGCGGCAAGTGAACACCGCTCGTCGGCGTCCATGTAACGCTTGCGGATATCAAGCACCGCTTGCGCCGCCGCCGTGATCTTCTCCTTCTGTTCGTCGGATGGCCTCGGCCAGATGAAGTTGTTGTAAACGATGTCTTTGGAATAACTATAGTCGGATTTCATTCGCCCACAGACGGATCGCATCCACGCCATGTGAATTTGCGATGCGAGAACACCGAAATGGTACAGCGTGGCGTCGGGTATCATCTGTATTTTGTTCGTGCAGATCACCGAATCGTCGATGAAATCCATAGGCACATACTTTCGCGTCTGGGTAGAAACTTCGGGTATGACGATAGCGGATTTAGGGTTGTTGGTTTCACGGAAGAGCGTCGGAGTGTCCGCCAGTTTCCGCGCCGCGGGGTCTTTACTGGCAAGCCGCGCTGCCCTGCAACGTTCCACGCGCTCCATTACGAGCGGCATTCCCCGAAGTATAACAGGCGATATATCCTTCAGCCAAAGGCAGTACCGAGGAATCCGATTGATGAGTTCACGTGATCCGGCAAGCCGCTTGATGTACGAGATTGACTTCGGCTCTGCGGCGATGAACTGCGCATAGTCTGCGCCCTCGATGATAAGTGCGCCGCCGTCAACGGGTTTATTGCCATTTATCATGCGAAGTACGCAGTCGTCAACAGGCTTGTTGGTGCTTTCTGCGTATAAATCATCAGCGTCAATGAGGTAACCGTTGATGTGCGTGGCGGGCTTTGCCGTGCCGTCGGAGTCGTAGATGGCCTTCGTGCGGGCCGCCCGGTGGTCGGCCCCTACCGATGGTAGGGCGCGATCACCGAGCGCGCCGTTCTCTTTCGCGTGGAATCCAATGATCACGCAATGGACGGCGGCGTTGCCTTTCGCCTCGTTGTGCCACTTGAACGTGCGGTAGGCGAAGTCGATCTCCGCGTTCAGGTTCTTCCACAGAGCCGAGACCTGTTCGCCCTGCGTGATGGAATTGGTAGAAACGAACGCGCAGCGCGTCGCCGTGCCTTGGATGATGTCGTTCGCTTTCTTGTACCAGCCACAGACGAAATCGAGGTTCTTGTTCTTTGGGAAAAGCGTGCGCATGTCCATCTTTTGTTCATCGCTTTGCCATGTAAAACCCAGAAACGGCGGATTGCCGAAGATATAGTTCGTACGCGGCCATTCGGTCGTGAGCGCGTTGGCGCAGACGATGTGCGGGGAGTCCTTGATCGGGATGCGGGCGAAGTACTGCCCGAAGCGGTCGGCCACCTCCATGTTGCAGAGGTGGTCCATGAGCCACAGCGCGACCTTGGCGATTTCGGCGGGGAACTGCTCGATTTCGATGCCGTGGAACTGCGACACGCTGACCTTGCACAGCTGTGAAATGTCGAGGAACTGTCCGGGGTCGTCCCTGTGCAGTTCCTCCAGCACGTCCATTTCGAGGCGGCGCAGCTCGCGGTAGGCGATGAGGAGGAAGTTGCCGCACCCGCAGGCGGGGTCGAGGAACGTGAGCGATGCGATTTTCGAGTGGAAGGCGAGGAGCTTGTGTCGCTGGACATTCGATAGCCGATGCCCGACTGCCGGTGCGACATCCGACAGTTCGGCATGTCGCTTGTCGGAAGTCGTCCCGGTTGTCGGCCGCCGAGTGCCGGATGTCCCCATGATCGCCTCGAACTCCTCTCGCAGCGCATCCAGAAACAGCGGGCGGATGAGCTTTAGGATATTCTCCTCGCTCGTGTAGTGCGCGCCAAGGTCGTGGCGGGCCTTCTCGTCCATCACGCCCTGGAACATCGCGCCGAAGATGGCCGGTGAAATCTTCGACCAGTCGAGCGCGGCGCAGTCGAGAAGCGCCTTGCGCATTTCGGCGGAGAACGCGGCCATCGGCAGAGATTCCGCGAAAAGCCCGCCGTTCACGTAGGGAAAAGCCGCCAGCGAATCATCAAGGATGGAGAGCCGTTTTTCCGGCGCGGTGTTGAGGGTGGCGAACACTTCCGCAAGCCGGCTTGCCAGATCTCGTCCATCGTCTCGCGTCTCACGTCCAACAAACCACGAGAACTGCTCCGGCTTGAAGATGCCCGTGTCCTCCGCGAACAGGCAGAAGAGGAGGCGCACGAGATAGACTTCGAGCGGATGTCCCGTGTAGCCGACGGCCTTCATAGCGTCGTGGAGGCGCGCCATCTGCTCGGCGGCCTTGCGGTTCACGGGGTCCTGCTCGCGGATTTCGCCGCCTTCTGCCGCGCCGATCATGAAGCCGAAGAGCGTCACGTACTTGCGCAGGTCCTTCAGGGCGAACTCGGTGAGGGCGTTGTCCTTCTCAAGGTTGTAGAAACGGAAGCGCTGGAAGTCCGACACGACGACGGCGTGGGGATAGTCGGCAGGCGGCAACGTGCGCACGTATTCCATCGCCTGATGATAGGCGGCGTCGAGATCCTTTCCCGCCGACTTCATCTCCACGAGGATCTTACCCTGCCAGAAGCAGTCGGCGTAGCCCTGCGAGCCGTCCGTGAACTTGACGCGGTGCTCAAACGCGTTGAACACCACGGTGTCGACGCCGAACACGGCGAAGAACTCCTTCAGGAAGCTCTGCGCCTGGCTCTTCTCGTCGTATGCGTTCTTCCAGCGTTTCGAGAACGCTGTCGCCGCCTTGCGGATTTCATTCCATGATTTCATTGTGTTGTGTTCCATTGGTTCGGG
>Ga0256407_10002848_pt1 | contig 31982 bp, 30 predicted proteins | sample RumenRJG_04DNA_FD_193489 | JGI IMG/M metagenome (GOLD analysis project Ga0256407, IMG submission 193489) | Bovine rumen microbial communities from Lethbridge, Alberta, Canada - RJG_04 | ecosystem: Host-associated > Mammals > Digestive system > Stomach > Rumen | place: Canada: Alberta...
AGGAAAGATTGGTCCGAAAGAACCCCAATATTTGAAAGATAGTTCTTTCGCGGTAGCATGACTAAATATGGAACGAAGCAATCCCGAGGCGGTTGCCTCGGGATTGCTTTGTCTTCAGTCTGACATCACCTTCAGTAGGTGATGAACAAGATAAAAATAGAGAAAGAGAAGAATCAGAATCTAATAATACAGAACAGGGCAAAGAATTAAAACCAACATCGGAGGCGCATGGAAATAATAAAAGCGAATCAAAAGACTCGGTGATAGACAAAAAAAACGATGTGGTTTCAAGTAAGAAAGAAAGTGATTTTTCAAGTGAGGAGTTTATATCATTCATAAGGGAAGCCAGTAAGGTATTTAGACAACGTTATGACAACATGAATAAAGCTGCAATACGAAAGCTTTTATATGGTTTGGGAAATCCATTATATGATGAATTATATATGGCCCATGATGACACATTGTTTCATAATGGTAAAAATGGATTTATTATCACCGATAAAGGGTTCTATTGCAGAGGAATGTTTGAAAATGTTACTTCGCATGTTAGTTTTTCAGATATTCGTAACAGTAAACAAATTGTAAAACAGAATCCTGGCGAAATCTATGTTGATGGGAAAAAGGTAATATACTACGCAACAAACAAAGATGCTGTTCAGTATCTTTTTGAGGTAATTAAAAAAATAGCTTCATTTTCATGTTCTGATAAGACAAATAGTAATCAGACAGAAAGTGAGGTAAGTAAAAAGGAATACGAAGCTAAAACAGGCGAAACACATAATACCCAAGAGAACATAGAGGAGAATATCCAAAATACTTTTTCTAGTTATGATAGGGTAAAGGCTATAAAATACTATCGCGAACAGACAGGCGTTGGCTTAAAGGAAGCGAAGGATGCTGTTGATTCTATATTCAACAAGGAAAGAAGTGGTAGCCCAACAAGTGTTTCCAATAAACCAGAAACAAACGATTCTAACGAAACAATGTTCTGTCCGTTCTGCGGAAAGAAGATAAAAAGAATGTCTAAATTCTGTATATATTGCGGAAAAGCAAATAATTATGGAGGCAAATCATGATTTGTAAAAATTGCGGGTTAGAGTTTGATGAAGGTATTTTTTGCCCTGAATGTGGTACGAGGATTGATAATCATGGGGAGAATGATCAGCTCAAAGATCAAAAAGAAAAAAACGAGCTTGAAATAGAGAAAGCAAAGGCTGAGCAGGAAAGATATGCTAAGGAGAAAGCTGAACATGAAGCAGAATTATTAAGGCAGAGGAATGAGAATATTAGATTAGAGCAAGAAATAGCCGAGAAAAAAAAGGAAGAAGAAAAAAAGAGAGAAGAAGAGGAGGCCAGAACCTTCAATGGGGTTTTATATAATTCTGTTGAAGAAATGGTCAAAGCTAAAGAAGATTATAGTATTGAAGAATCAAAGAAAAAAGAAAAGAAACGCACTGATTTTTATGCATTGATGTGCCTGATCTTTGGTATTGCAGCATTCCCATTAATTATTACGCTTTTCGGATGGTTTCCTGCTGTTATAGCATCCACTGTTTTTGGGGTGCTGGCTTTAAAAAGAAAAACGGAAAAAAGGGTGATGGTAATAATAGGATTAATATGTGATGCAGTTTTTTATTTAATGATGATTGCAGGGATGGTAATCCCTATCGTAATAAACAATATGCAATGAAGACCAACATATTTCAAATGACATTATGATATATTAAAGCAGAGGAGGATCATAAAATGCAGGCTACAATGGGGTTATATGTTCTTGTATTTATGATACTTGGACTTGTGATTTATCATTCAATATTTAACATATGGTATTTTAATCTAACGAAGGCCTTAATAGGTGAGCTGTTTGGTGCGCTTATGTTTGGCGTTCTTATGGCGGAAATAGCATTAAAATTCTGGCCGATTGCATTGGTAATAGTTATTCTTATAGGTTTAGCTTTAGCGGCAAAGGTATCTAATCCTATTGGTAAAACAATAATTGGAATTGTGGTTGTTATAGTGGCGATTTTTACTGCTTTTACCGGAATCAAGTTTAATAAGCAATTAAAAGAAGATAAAAAATGGAATGAATTTTATGATTCTCTGGGATCCTCACCTGTAGATCCTAAAATTCATATTGTCACAAATGATAATGATTATTTATTTGCACCGGGAAAAACCTATGTGTGTATTGATTCTGGAGATAGAACATTTATAAATGTTAAATATAGCGAAGATAGGGATCCATCATTTGGATATCTGGAGTTTAATATTACATATAAGCGAGGTACAGATGATCTTTATGTGGATGGCGAGTTCTTCAGAGGTGTTAACAGTGAAGATGAGCCATTAAAATATTATGATTTAAATGGTCGTAATTATGAGATGGCAGAAATCACTGATGAAAACCATTTTGTCATTTCGGGTGGGCAATTTGATGAAGAGGAATGGGGTGGAAAATATTCATTAGCTAATGAAGAAGATATAAGTTATCTTCAAGAGAATATGTCTGACCTGTTAGCAGATAGAATAAAGGAGCACGCTTCATCTGGAGATGAAATGAGTCAAGTGGCTAAAGAAGAAATAATAGAAGAAAAAACAAATGAAAAAGACGATGATGATTCACAGCCTAAAAAAGAAGAATCTAAGAATCAAAGTAGCAATAATAACAGTAGTGGGACAGTATACGAAAAAAACGAATATGAGTATGTAACTTGGAGTGAAGATGGCAATACTACTTTAGTTCTTCAATATGACGATCCTACAAGTGAAGAGAAAACCGGAAGGTTTGAGATTATATATGAATTTTATGATCCAGAAACATTAGAGCTTGCAGAGCAAAAAACTTTTATGGGATCGTTTTTTGAGGATAAACAAGGCAAAGGGGATTTGTACTATGATGATGACGCTGGAACGGCATACTACACCATAATACACAACAAGGATCATTATGAAATTGCAATTTATTTTGAGAATAGCGATCTGTATTTACTTGAGTCTGATTGGGCATATCAGAATGTGGGGTAAATGAACAAGATATTCATTAACTTTCCAAGAACCTGTATTATATCTAATATATGATAAATGAGGCACTTCATCAGTTATAACGAAGTGCCTTTTTTGTATATTATTCTACGGAATCTTCTAACGGGACAACATAAGGATAATTAATGACAATAAAGACTAAGCAATTAAAGGTGGAATTCAATGGATACATTTAGAATAATTGAAAAAGAATATATTAAGGACATAGAAAGCGAAGCAGTGAGGATGGTGCATAGAGATAGTGGAGCCCGGGTTCTGTTATTGAAAAATGACAACCCGTATAAATACTTCAATATTACATTTATGACACCGCCGTATAACAGTTCCGGGATTCCACATATACTGGAACATTGTGTGACGGCAGGATCAAGGAAATATCCTGTAGGTTCATTTGATAAAATAAATCAGAGCCTCGGGTTAGGATATTTGAAGGCTTCTACGGCTGATGATCATACATATTATAGCTGCATGGCTAAATCCGGATCTGATTTTATGAACTGTGTAGATCTGATACTTGACTCGGTATTCTTTCCGCTTGTTATTAAGGAGGAGAGCATATTTCTCAGAGAAGGATGGAGACTTGAAATGCCGGATGACGAACCGGAAAAGGATTTCAGAATTAATGGGGTTGTCTTAAATGAGATCAAGACCAGTGATGGGGATTATCGAATGCGTGTGGATGAGCGGATTTGTAAAAGGCTTATGCCAGATTCCATCTATCATTACAGGGCGGGGGGAAAATCCTATAAAATATCGAGAAGTACATATGCTGATCTGATAGATTACTACGACAGTTTCTATAGCGCATCAAATGCAAATATTTTTATATATGGCGATGTTGATCTGGAAGAACTTTCTGAAATACTGGACGCGTATCTAAGATACAGCACTCGGAAGGGGAAGATCGTTATACCCAAAACAACCAATAACAGGGAACTGATCATTAAAAAAGAAAGGCTTCATGTAAACCGGGACGAATATCATTTATATTGCTATTCCTGTCTATTTGATGATAAACTTCGTCCTGAGCAGGCTTTAGCAACTGATTTTTTGAGTGATAGGGTAGAGGTTGCTGTTGAAAATGAACTATGCGATATGGGAATAGAAGGAGCGGCTTTCCTTTCACTTGTACAGGACGCAGTTCAGGACAGGTTGGAGATAATATTTGTAAGCGATGTGGAGAATGAAAAAAAGAATGTGTATAAGGGAATACGGAGAGCATTGCAAAACACGCTTGAAGCAGATGATAGTTATCGTGCCGGACTCATGGGGAAAATATACAGGCATGAGGCTGAATTTCAGGATATAATTCGATCAAAAAACACCGCCGGAGAATACCTGTATGATATGGTTAGTAGGTATTGGCTCTATGACAATGATAGTATTCTCAATGTGTTTAGAGTGGCGGATAATGTGCAGTATATGAAAAATAGATTATGGGGAGATATGCTTGATACATGCATGGTCGATATGTTGCCTAAAGAAGGACGTGAAATTTTATTGGAGTGCTTTCCGGATAATAGAGGGGAGCATTATTTTTTGGAAAGATCTCAAAATGAAGTTGCCAGACAGATATCTGAAATGACGGAAGAAGAAATTGTGGAGCTAAAGCAGAAATTGGAAGGATATGAAAAATGGAGTAGCAGCGTCGTTAATAATAAAAGAGTATATAAAAAAATAGCGGACAGTGAATCAAACAGGCAATATAGAACATCAAAGGCTGATTACAAAAAAGAGATGGTAGGTGGAATAAGCTATTATCATATTTCGGCAGGATCTGAAGAGCCTGTTCATATGACACTAAGCTTTAATGCCGATTTGTTCAAGGAACATATTTCGGAGCTACAGTTATTAGTATACTTCATTAACACAGGAGATTTTAATAATTATGGGCTGGGTGCAACAGAAGCAAAAAAGCTGTTGGCTCACAGTATTAGAGCGGATGTTGTTATTGAAGAAAAATACGGTAGTGATAACTGTTCTTCAGACGTAACCATCATGGTTGATATTACGGCAATCGTGACAGAAGAGAATATACCGGATGTCCTCAGGATGATTCAGCATATGCTTTTTGATGTAATGGTGGCAGTTCCAGGATTAAAGAACAGACTCCAAGGAATTAAGGATAGTTTTAAGGACGATTTCTATAGAAATCCAGAGAAATATCTTAGAGGAGCTGCAGGATATTGCTTGAATGAAGCTTGTAAATATCTGGATCAGAAAGAGGGATTATCATACTACCGATTTTTAGCAACGCTATGTAACAGAGGACATAACGCACTCTTATACTTCTATAATAATTGCTATGTAATGCTGAACCAGATATTTAATAACGATAACCTGACGGTCTTTTGTTGTTCATCATACCGGGGGATGTCTCTTGTGAAAAAAGCTGTTGCAATGAATTCTTTTGATTCTGCAAGAACGGAGATGTTTTCTAAGATAAAAAGGAATTACAAGAGAGCCATAAGAAATGCAGCATACATTGAAGAAAGGCTGGAATACAGGAATCTTAGAGAGTTTGTTATAAAAAATTATACTTCCGGGTCTATTGAAGACTGGTTTGAACACAGATCCCGGAAAAACTGTATAAATAATACCGGGATAACCATACTTTCGGATATCAACTACATATCATTCTATGGGAAATTGAATAAGTACAATTATCTGAGCCGATATTCCGGTATATTACAAATTGATGCCAAGCTCATAGAGGACTATCTTAGAGTCGAGCTTAGGGAACACGGTGGAGCATATGGATTTGCTGTGAGACTATCTGATGATGGTTCAATTGAGATTACTTCCTGCAGAGATCCTTATATCGGAAGAACAATGAGTATCATAAAAGGATGCGCTGATTTTCTTAGAACTCTTACTATAGAGGATAATGAACTTGAGATGATAAAGCAGGGATTGATTGATATTTTTTGTGATGATGAGGATGAAGATCAAAGGAATAGTGAATCAAAGGTAAGAAGTATTGCTATAAATGGCTTGAATCCGATGTATTATGATATCAGATTGGAAGCGATAAGAAACTGTTCTCTGAAAGATATCAGAGAATCAGCGGAATTGATTCAGGAGATGCTGGATAACGGTGTTTTTTGTGTGGCTGGCTCTGAAAGGAACCTTGAAGAATATGCAGATTTGTTTGATCAAATTGAAAGTATTGATGGCTATATAGTCAGTAAAGTCAGCGATGCCACAGAAATAAAGAAAAAAATATTAATAGAGAAATTAAAAAGAGCAAAACAGAAAGAAATTATAACCAGAAAGCCGGCCTGACGAAGACCGGCTTTCAAATTTTTTGGTTATGAAGCTAAAAATTGTCAAAATAACATTTGGACAATATGATTTTTACAAAAGTGTTAATTTATATTGACAAAAGGATATTCTGACATCATCATTAATGGTGAAATAAACTATAGTTAAAATGATATTTTTCGAGGTAATAAATATGGGAAATTATTACAGTTATAAACGGATTTCAACGGATTCAGAACGGCAGACATTCAATCGCCAGATAAAAAGCCTGGAAAGGTATGCTTCCGATCACGGTATAGAATACCTTATTGAATTTACGGAAGAAAAGTCGGCAAAGAATTTCGATGACCGGAAACAGTTCAAGAAGCTGGATAAGCTTCTGCAGGCAGGAGATACGGTTGTTTTTAAGGATCTTTCTCGTTTTACAAGAGAAGCAGAGAATGGATATAAAAAATATATGGAGTGGCTCAACCGGGATATTTCTATGATTTTCATAGATAATCCGACTGTATCCAGTGATTATATCCGACAGATGATAAAAACAGCCGAATCACAGGATATTGTAACGAAGACCGCAATGGAAGGAATAATAAAACTGCTTCTGATAGTGGAATTAGACAGGGCAGAACAGCAACGCCGGTATATTTCAAAAGCAATCTCGGATGGCATAGCTGCAAGTAGTAAGAAAAGCGGGAGAAAAGAGGGACAGCTCGATAAAATGACCGATGAGCTTCGGGCGGATATCGAACGGTATCTTACCGATAGAAAAGTAACCCAGATAGAGATAATGAATTGCCATAGGATCAGCCGTAATACGCTGAAGAAGTATATTAAGCTTGTGGAAACACAATAAACTTGGAGAGGGATTATTAAAGAATAAAAACGTATTCATGCATATTCATATAAATTCATATAAATTCAGTTGTGTTCTGATATTGATGATGCTATAATAGAAGCTGACTATTTGCGACTTTTATTCGGAGGTGCTCAGTGATTGAAATGATTGATGATAAATGGATAGGAATAGACGAAGCAGCAGACTATTTGGGTGTCAATAAGGATTCTATCAGGAACTGGATAAAAAAAGATATCGAGATACCCGCACACAAAATTGGTAAGCAATGGAAATTTAAGAAGAGCGAATTAGACGAGTGGGTAAAAAGCGGTAAAAGCGCAATATAATAGAGGGATAGATATGAACGGCACATGGCTTGTGATTTCTGATGCTGAAAAGGAGTTTGCAAATAATATTATTCAGGATTTATTTGCAGACTGCTCAGACATGGAATCTTCAGTTGAAGCTTTTAAGAAGAATAGAATTTCGATTATTGAAAAAATAGAGAATTGTTACTGTTCGTTTGCGAAGAAACAAAGTGACATTAGCAATAACACTATTGCACAAATAGCATACTCCGTATCGGAACAGATTGGATTCAATGGAGCTAATGGCGTGGTTCTGACATCAAACATTCTTGCTGAGGATATGGTAAGAATGAGCCTGATGGAATGGATCTATATAAATAGTCAGTATTCAAGAGACGATATATTTAATTTTATTTATGGAACCGAAAGGTGGATGCTATCAGATATTACTCTGGTTCATAAAATTGTAGATTTGCGTTGGTATGATCCTTGCGTAGGCGGCGGAGTTTATCCGCTTTCAATTATAAATGTATTGAAAACATTGGGAATTAATATTCAGCCGTTTATATTTGGAACGGATGTTAATGCGCTCTATGTTGAGGCGACAAAGATTCGAGTTGCTTTGTCAATGCAGGGAGATTTTGAGAAAAACTATAACTATGTCGATTCATATTTTGCCGTAGGAGATGCATTAGATACATTCCTTCCACAATCTAATATTTTTAGATATGAAAAAGAAGCTATTGATTATGACATAGTGGTTGGAAATCCTCCTTATGTTAGTGCTGGAAAAATCAATCCAGATGCCAAAAAGAAATATTCAAAGAATTATCCGGAAATAAAGACGAAAATGGCGGATCTATATACATATTTTATTGCTCATGGGCTGAATTCCTTGTCTTCAAAAGGCGTTTTGACTTATGTTTCACCAGCTCAGTTCCAAATGAGTAATTATGGAAAGTCCATTCGAGAAGTGATACAGAATAATGCTGGATTACTCGCGATAGCAGACTTCAATGAGTTGCCTGTGTTTAAGAATATCGGAGCTCATATAAGCGTTTATTCTTTGGTAAAGAATTACAAGCCGACAGATTTTATTCGATTTGAATATGATGAATTAGATGAAGAATATCCGTTAAGGAGACTTTATCAAAACGGAGTACATATAGCGCAGAAAAATGTTGGGGCTGATGGATGGAATTTTAGTTCCGGTGATGTTTGTGATATCTTGGCTTTTTTATCAGAACATGGTGAGAAACTAAGAGACTACTCCAAAGGGGTATACTCGGGAATAAAGTCAGGCTGTAAAAAAGCATTCTGGTTAAAAGAATCGGAGCTGACTGATTTTTCTGATTATGACTTGTCGCATATAAGAAAAATGTACATTCCTAAGAATATAAGAAGGTGGCACGGGGAATGGCATGGAGAGTTTTTTGCAATTATAAAAAAGGATGAAAGGCTTGAAGAAGATTCTAAACTTTTCAAGCATATGCTGAGTTATAAAGATGATTTGGAATCGAGGTCGGATGTTCAAAACCATTCAACCTGGTATGGGCTAAGGGAATGCAATTATTATGATTATTTGTTTGCTCCCAAAATACTATATCCTGATATAGCAACAGAATGCAGATTTATGATGGATAAAGATGGAATATCTATTCCGGATGGTGCTTTTTTTCTCCCAGAAGAGAATTATTATTTACTCGGAATATTGAACAGCTGTATAGGAAGGTATTATTTCAAAGAAAAATGTGCACGTATTGGTAATCCTCAAAAAGGAGGACGCATACGTTTTAAGAAAGTATATGTAGAAGAATTTCCGGTTGTGTCTGAAAAGAGTAATAAAGGGCTGGCAAACGAAATATCTGATATAGCCCGAAAAGGCACAGAAAAAGGGAAATTAGATACAAAGGATGAGCAAAGGCTCGATGAACTTGCGTTACAGTTATATCAAATTCCTCAAAAGTATTGGGAAATTATGCAGGAGGCTTAAGCGTGTTATTCAGCAAATACAGTAATAATTATATACAATCTCCTAAATTCGTTGATTTATTCTGCGGCGCTGGTGGATTGTCCTTGGGATGTGCACAGGCGGGAGGGATACCCGTTGCAGCATTGGATTCGGACGAAGACAGCATTGAAACATACAAAAAGATGTTTTCTGTATGTAAGGATGTTCAATGCACTAAGATTGAAGAGTGGAATATGGAAGCGGATCCGAGTTCTATTGACATAATAATCGGTGGACCACCGTGTCAAGGCTTTTCTCTGGCACGTGGAAAAAGATTTGTAGATGATCCAAGAAATAGCCTTTACAAGTATTTTGTTAAAACGGTAGAAAAGGTACAGCCAAAGTGGATTGTCATGGAAAATGTACCTGGGATTATCAGCATAGGGAACGGATCCATACTTGCTCAAATATATCAGGACTTTGAAGCTATAGGCTATAAGCTTACCCATAAAGTTATAAACATGGCTGAATACGGGGTTCCGCAGGCGAGAAAAAGAACCATTTTTGTTGGTAATAATATGGCGAAAGATTTTGAATGGCCGGAACCGCAGTATACGGCTTTGAAAAAGGGAGATGCAGAGTGGACGGAATCGAATTTTCGTACAGTAAATATGGCTGTGGGAGATTTGCCTTGGCCTAAAGGTAACTATTTTTCGCATAGAGCAAATTCACAGATGAGAGGACCGCGGAATAGAGACGTTAATACTCAACCAGCGTTTACCCTAAGAGTAAGGGGCGATGAGTTTGCTTTTTGTGAAGAACCGGCTACAGGGGCATTTTCGCCGGGAGATTGCCCAGAAATGGAAATGAGATACTATCCTTGTGAGAATGAATTTCAACAGTCTATGCGAGAAGAACCGCCACATTGGATAAAAGATTATAATGCACCCGAAGTAATGGAAGACTGTGAGAGGTTAATGCTGAAAGGCACCCGTAAGCTATCCATGAGAGAACAAGCAAGATTACAGACATTCCCGGATTGGTTTCAGTTTTCAGGCAGACTGTATTCCCAATCAAGGCAGATAGGGAATGCAGTACCGCCGCTATTCGCAAGAGTGTTGTTTTCTAAAATCATTGAACAATTATAAGAGAAAATTTTTCACTATAATCAATGATGCGGCAAGTAATTCTTTTGCAATTTGTTCGGAATCTTCCGTGTTGAGATTTATAGTATGCGTATCATAAGGCATTGATGAAAGATCGTTGCCTGTAACAAGACTAAAACAGGGCAGTTGATCACCCAAATTAAAAATAGACTTGTAGCGTGATAACTGCTCTGATGCCACCTCAACGGTTTTATTTACACTACATTCGATAATACCACTTGCCAAGATGTCAATTCCACCCTTTGGGTTTCTTTTTTTGACAGGGATGTAGGGGCTGGTTTTTGCAATAAGTGTACCCTCCAATATTTGATTTTCATATTCATATTGGAATATTATTTCATTTCTGGATTGAGAATACTGTGGAAAACCAACGCAAGGTTTTCCAGGAACAATAATAATATCGGTTCTTTCAAGATAGGATTTTCCGTTCATGATTTTATGATAAGGACACCCTTCCCTAAAAAGGCTAAAATATTTGCCGTCCTTTTCCAAGATGGCTTTAGGGACTAAGCAATACAAGAAACGTTCATTTAACGGTTTACTTCTCAGCATGGTATCTGAGTTTCCAACTTGTGCACCATGTGTTTGCGGAATTTCATTTCGTAAAACAAAATAATCAGGTGCATGAAATTCTGTGAGTAGCGGAATAGAGACAGAAAATCCCTGTTTTTCAGCGGCCTTCAATGTAGCAGCGGTAATCGCCCATTCAAAAGCAGTTCCGCTTTCCAACTTTCTACTCCAAATATTTCCCCAAGAAATCTTATCATAATAGCTTGGAAGAAGTATTTTTGTTGCTTCTCCGAGAGGCTTGCAGTTATTCATCAGATTCTCCTTTTGATAATACATCAAGGTATGCTTTTAATCGATTTAACTGGAAAAATGGGTGCCAGCCATAACTAATCAGCCGTCTCAGGGCATATGAGGGTGGAGTCCAGTTATCTTGCATATCAATGAACATGATTAATGGTTTTCCTGGATAGCTTGATTTAAAAGCGTCATTTTCAAGATCATATGTTGCGGTAATACCAACATATGATTCTTCCTTAGCACGGCGTGGAAATTCTTGCTTCCTAAAGAATTTCCCTTTGATGATAGCAATGTTTTCTTTGGTATCCGCTTTGCGGATAACCTTAAGGTTTTCATATTGTTGAATGTTTAGGTTCGTGGCAAAAGCAATATAATAAGCTATAGGAGCTGGTAATCCTGCTTCGGAAAAAGTAACTAACTCATAATCTGGTTTCAAATATTCTTCAAGATAGTAAAAACTTGGTTTAAGGTTTGTTCCGTTTATTCCTTCAAATTTCAAAGAAGAATTCACTAACGTGCGTGAACTTGTACTGATTAATATATCGTATAGCTGTGACGAAGTTGTTATGCCGTTATCCGCATATAGAGGAACCAAATGCTTGCAGATTTCCTTAACCTGTTCAACTGACGGAGTTCCGCTATACAAATTATGTTCATCTATACCATCAACATCAATGTCCTGAATATAATTAATACCTTCGGATGTGTACGCTCTGATTAGTAATCTTCTTATAACAAATTTTTTTGAGGAATCATTGCTCCACAGATCCTGCATGTAGGAAGCAATATCATTAGCTTTTGAAGGAATATCAAATGTAGATTTACTCCAAGAATCCCAATCTTTAAGCGCAACAAGAGCTTCATCGAGAAATGGATTGTTTGTCAGAAGCCGTTGCAAGGTGGCCATTAAAACGGGATCGTTAATAGTGGCACCTTGAAGAAGCGAAACTGCCTTTCCTTTAATGTTCATTCCAGCGTTGTGGGACTCGTTTATACAGGTGGTGTACAATGTCGCGGAATTATCGTAAATATCTTGCAAGAGTTCAGATTGCAAATCGGCCATTTTACATGCTGCGTAACCGGATATGAAATAATTGTACAAATCGTTTGCGGTGTTGTTTATGAATTTTGAGAGAGCATGGTCAGGATCCTCCATTATGGCATCTAACTTTTCAGTAAACTCATATTGATAGACCATCCCTTCTGCTAAATCAAGAATTGTTTCAAAGATGTCCTTGTCGGAATCAAATTTAGGGTATAAAGATAGATCAAAAGCATTCTCCTTAGCAGTTTTAAACCATCCGTATGTATAGTCGGATGGACCCAGTGTAAAATGAATTGTTCTGAAAAGTTTCTCTTCAGAATTAAGCCATTTACGAAGTGTCAATGCCTCGGAAAGAGTTTCACGAATTTCATAGGTCTTATTGGATTCAGGCTTTCCGCTGGGGTTCCCTTTATAGCATGTTGTCTGTCCCCATATTTCGATGGTTCTGCATTTATCATCCAACTTTGAGGATAAGTGCAACTGAAGATAATGATCATAACAGTCGCTGCAATCATCTCTAACAAAATCCTTTTGGGTTTCGGTTTCGGATTTTTCCGTAATCATTCCGTTGTCATAGAGCTTATCTGAAAATAATTGCAACGTATAATCTATAAGCATTTCAGCTAAAGCATTTCTTTGTGTTGCTAGACGTTGTGCGTTCATATGTGATGCCATAATCATCCTCCTTATTTGGATAAATGGAATTTCTCTTTTGTTAAACCAGTATCTAAAGCACGATATAGGTAACGGGAAGCAATAGAAGAATAGGGCTTCCATTTTGCACATTTTTTTATTACGGATTCTTTTGACCTATCTTTACTGTTATACATCCATTCGTATGACTGTAAAAAGGCCACATCCTCATAGGGAAGAATATCTGGACGATCTAATACAAAGAGTAAGTACATTTTTGCCGTCCACTGACCTATCCCTCTAAGCGATAAGAGCTTTTTGAAAACGGCCTCATCACTCATCTCTATTAGATCTTCAAATACAAGGTTTCCTGATAAAACATTTTCGGTTATTCCTCTTATATAGCTTGCTTTTGTAGACGAAGTTCCTGTGCTTCTTATTTGTTCTATGGATAATGAGTTAATTGCTTCTGGCGTAAGAATACCATCACACAAATCTACCAGACGATTATAAATTGTCGCACCAGCTTTTATGGAAAGCATTTGCTCGATTATCTCATGTATTAAAAAAGCATATGGATCATCATCATGTTTGGTATATGTTATGGTGCCAACCATGCCGATGACTTTTGCAAGCCGTTTATCTTTTTTGCATAAATACTGAATGGAAGGCGTTTCCATATCCAGTGTGACTACATCCGCCATATTACACCTCCAGTATATAGACCATCAACGAGCTCGCTAAACGTTACGCCTAAACAATCAGCAATCTTATTTCAACAGAAGCATAGCATGTTCTGTCCATTTCTATTGTGTGAGCGATTTTTTGGCTCAGCCCAGTGTTAGTTGTTCTGAATTCGCGAATACGCTTCCCTAAATCTTCATGAATCATTATACAAATATCCATTGTAAACTATAACAGTAAACGGCATTTAAAACAACGGACTAAAAGTAATATGGCTTTGTTTTTTTAATCTTTTAAGCTGTCTATTCTACCTACATTATATGGGGATTGCAAAGATAAGAATCGTCATTGTGAACTGTACAAAAGTGAATCTTGGAATGCTGTACAATGTTACTAAGCGTCGAATATGCATAATATGTCCTTCAAAATTAACAAAATACTTGACAAAACGCAAGTAATATATAAAATAGTATTTAGTAAAGTACTATACTTACAATTTGGAATATCAGAGTCAAACAGAGTCAATTATATGGAGGTAATTATTTTGAATACTGAGGTATTAGCGTTTGTCGATAATTCTGAAATAATAAAAATTATTGTGAAAGCTTTAGATAAGGCTTACGGAATCGATTACAGGCAGATGAGAGAGAATGATGATCTTGTGGCACATATGTTTGCGGGAGTCTGGAAAATATGTAGATTTGACACCAATCTTGTTGAATCTCTTAAAATGGATGGAGTTGAAGTAGCTTGCTGTGGGAGGCATGGATGGAATATATATTTTGTGGCAGACCACAATAATAAGAGAACTTTCAATGTTGTCTCTAAAAATACTATACAGCGAGTTCGGAGAAAAAGAGGCGGGAAAGTCCCCCATTATATGAGGTCATTTCTTTTTATCGAGAATGCTAATGTAAAAGCAGAGAATCATCAGATGTCTTTTGCAGACTACGGATTTGAAGGTACAGAGATCAATGATTTTACTGATCAGGAATTTTTAGATGATTATGAAAGAATTACAGAAGGTGTTATTGATCCCAATGAACAATATGAGCACTTTGTTATTGTATATGAAGCTGATGGTAAAGGAATCAAGGATTGCTCTATTGTCTATTTTAATCCATTATTAGAAGTAGCGGAAGAAAAGTCAATTATGAAATTTAGGGAGCCGGATTATTCTGAATTATCCTCGACTTCTGTTTCTGATTTTTATAGAGAACCGATGTCAAAGGAACAGAACAAGGTGAGACTTAAGGCCGGAATTGAAAGGCACTTTGAGCATGAGCCTGAGGCGGCTCCCGTTGCCTCACTTCAAAAAGAATCAACAAGAGAGGTTGAATAATTCCAAAATCATCTATCACAGATTTGAGGAAGGTAATTGAAATGAAAAATGGATTTAACGGAAATAGGCTAAAAGAAGCCTTACAGTATCGCGGAAAGAGGATGGCAGATCTTACTGGAGAGACAGGTATTTCGCGACAATCATTATCCGCCTATGCAAATGGAACCAATAAACCACCATTGGAAAATGTTTGGGCAATTGCAAATGCTCTTCATTTTCCGCCAGATTATTTTATGCAGGATGATCCTCCGCAGCTTACAACAGAGATTACGTATTTTCGTTCTCAAGCTTCAGCGACAAAAATGAGTCGCGAAGAACAAAAGGCTAAAATGAAACAGGCTATTTCATTATTTGACTTTTTTAGTCGTAATTATATTGATTATGATGATTATGTCGCACCAAAGGTTTCCACCGAATTAACAGAAACATCGGACACTCCTGAAATGTATCAGCAGATAGAAAGCATAGCTGATGAAGTACGAGCTGCCTGGGGACTGGGGAGAGGCCCTATAGAAAGTGTGCAAAATGTTTTGGAACTCCATGGTATTATTGTTACTGGTTTTCCAGTTTCCAACAACGATAAAATTGATGCCTTTAGTCAAAAATTAAAAAATGAAGAGGGCAAGGATGTATTTATTGTAGCTTTGGGTATAGGTCAAAAGTCGATACAGAGGCTTCGATTCGACATGAGTCATGAACTTGGGCATATTATCCTTCATTCATGGGAGGATAGCGATGATGAACTCCAGAGGGATAGATTCAATTTGATAGAGAAGCAAGCTAATATTTTTGCTAGTGCCTTTTTGCTTCCAAGAGAATCATTTCTTAAAGATCTTGGAAACAATGCAACTGATTTAAACAGATATAGAGAGCTGAAACGTCGATGGAATGTATCAATGCAGGCGATGATATATAGAGCTTGGCAGATTGAAGCAATTAGTTCAACGCAGTTTCAGTATATGATGAGACAGTTTTCTAAAAATGGTTGGAGAAAAAAGGAACCGGGTGATAGACCTGCCGACATTAATGATACTGTATACAAGATTGCTATTAAGATGCTCTTTGATGGGGGGTATCTTACACCGGATAGTTTAAGGGATAAATTATTTGAGGCAAATATCGGACTTGGAACTGATGATTTGGAAGAGTTGATGCATTTGGATAAAGGGACGCTTACTGAAGAAAACAGACTGTCTAAAATCATTAACTTAAATTCTATATTAAAGAGAGTAGAACAGTAATGAAGAAACTACCGATTTGTTCCAGTCTGTGGTTATACGACTCGTAGATGCTGACCAAGATACAAAATTAGAACTATGCGAAGATTCACAGATCAAGCCCGGTTGGAGACCAGATTATTATGGCAAGTGAAAAAAATACGGAAAGCAAATTGGAATAAAAAAGTAGGATAACAGTACTTCGTACAGAGCGTGATGAAATATGACATACGAGCCTGACAAGTAGCTTATTACAGCTACTTGTCAGGTTTTTTGTCATTTTTCGGTAATCTCTCAGACGGTTGAGCATATCAGACAGCACAGCTTCATAATTGTCTGGGGTGAGACCGTAATGATGGTCATATATCTCTAATATTTTCTTGAAATGATGGAGGAAATCATTGACATGGAGCATCCGAGAATCGTTGTCGCATTGATCGGCTTCAGACTGAAGCATTCACCTTAACAATGTGAGTATTGAAAATTGTAACCGATAGGTTACAAATGGTGAATTTCCATGCTGATTGGACGAAGAGATTCTATGATGTGATCGTACCATATATAACCGGCAATAAATGATAAAACATGAAGATGGTTGCCCACCTTTTTGATTTTTTCATGTTTAAAAAGTGCTGATTTGGGAGCTTTTAGGGTCTTGTTTGATAAGAAAAAAATAAAAAGGTGGGCAGAGGTAAAGATTTATCCGGTTATGATTGTGAAAAAAGTAACAAGGTTGATCAAAGCACATCGCCAGAAAAGCGATGTGCTTCGATTATCTTTTCTTCTTTTGAGAACGATTGTTTTATGCCTATAGCTTAGCTTTTTCAATGATATAGCGGTCGATGGATTTACGTGGTATTTTCCAGACTTTCCCTATCCGGAAGCTCTTAATCTCCTTGTTATTTAGTAATTCGTATGCCCTGTTCTTTCCGATAGAAAGAATCTCGCACATTTCTTCCAACGAGATCAATTCCATTTCCTGATTTATACTTAAGTTCATGCGTTTTTCTCCTTTCTGAAGTTTAATTACTGTAATGTGCATTATTAATCTTTAGATTACATAATAATAAAATTCATCAAGCGGTTTGATGGTTTATATGAAGAATAACTTCTAAATGTAATTTAAAAATAATTCATGTACATAAAAGTAATGAAAGTTAAAATTGAGCAAACATGGAATAAGAAGGCGGTTTATAAGGCGGTTTCATTAGGAATGGGTGAGAATGGAGGTGGTGAATTTTGTAATGCAACACAAGAGGCGTATTCAGTAGTACAATAACCGGATTTTTCAAGAAATTGAAAATTTCTTGAAAAATCCGGTTATTGTAAAAGCTATATCAGTAAATAACTAGAGATAAAGGAAGATAAACATGAATATCAAAGCTGAAAATTATATTTCAACAGATAAAGAGAGAAAAACAGTAGCTATTCAGGCAAGATGCTCAAAAGAGATAAAAGACAAGATAAAGATCTCAGCAAATCAGGCTGGGAAGAGTGTCACGGAGTTTATTATTTCATGCTGCCTTCCCGAAGTAGATAGTCAAAGAATACAGAGTGATTTATTAAAGACAAATATTAGAGATAGACTTCTTTTCCAGCAGCATATTAACGAGTTTGTTAATTATGTTAGATTTCGTATGGGATATGATCGCGAGTTAGAGAATGAGATAAATAAGCTAATAGAAGGGGGAAAAGAACATGGCTTCATTTCTAATGATGGGCATTGAAGAAAGGGAGAATAAAAACGATAGGGGAGAAAAAAGTAAAAAAACGACTGGCGATTATTCGAATAAAGACGCAGTTGGGAAGGTGCTTCGCTATATCACTCGGACACGATTTAATGAAAAAGATCAGCATCATTTAAAAGCATACGGAATATTTGGCGCTATCGGATACGGATCAATTGATGATATTATAACAGAATTTGAGAATGTACTTAGGATTCATAGTGTTACAGGCAGAAGATTATACCATTTTGTTTTCAATTTTACTGAATTAGAACACGCATTTCTGGGGAAAAATTTTGATCTTTTCTATAGAATTGGCTATGCTCAGGCTAACTGGTTCTTTTCGCAGGGCTACCAAACAGTGTTTGCAGTACATGATGATATAGATAAGGCCGTTCATATTCATTACGCAGTAAATGCGATTAATTTTCTCGATGGTCATAAACTTCACATTGACAGGCAAGGGACAGAACAGCTCAATAGCACAATGAATCAACTCGCTATAAATGTGTATTATTCTTATACAGGACAATTTCAGCAGATGATACCGGGAGGTTTTTATGGATGGTAAGGCTAAGAAGGGCGTAAAGACAAGAGAGATAAAAAGAAGAGAGAAGCATAAAATCTCGGCGATAGATGCTATACAACAAGTTTATAATTACAGCAGTGATAGAAAAACCCGGGAATTACTTGAAAAAGCAATAAGAGAGGTCTTGAAGTTATGATAGAGGTCAGTGGAATATCAACAAAGGCTCGTAGAGATATCGGAACTACATACAGATTTCGTAAAGAATCAGAGGTTGAACAGGCTGTTAAAGAAGCAGTTGTTTCAAGAGGTAATAAGAAGCCAATATACACTGGAGTTCGTGGAATACCGGTATTAAACCCTACTCCGAAAGATATTTCCGAGAATATGCTTCATCAGCAGTTCTTGCATAATAAAACAAAAGGTATCAGGGTCAGAGAGGAACTTATGACAATAACGGCGGATGAGATACCTGAAGATGATAAAGAAAAAACTATAGCAAAAATAGCTGACAGGTTTTCAGATTTTTATTTTGATAAGGGCTTTCAGACAGCATATGGAATATATCCGTTTTTCAGTGAAGAAAGAGGCGAAGGATATGATATTCTCTATGCTATAAATGCTGTGAGCTTCAGAGATGGATCAAAATATATTCGGAATTCTGATGAATATGATGAAGAGGTTAATAAAGCAGCAAGATTTGTGCTTACAGAAATCACTGGTCAAGAAATATCTGATGAAGATAAATATGTCATGCAGGGGCTGGAGTATTACGGCGTATAGATAGAAATATCCTGCATTGACATAATATAATTATTTTTCTTGCCAATATGATATGTAAAACCTCCACTTTATAATTATATATTATAGTAATGATATAATCGTAAATCTTATAGTCAATGCAGTATATTACAGGCCGGCAGAGATAATCTGCTGGCCTGTTTTTCGGGTGTTCTCCCGGTATAGTCAGCAAAGGAAGGAGGAAAGCATATTAGTAAGCACATACCGGTTGATATTATAAACAGGGATATATCACAAAAGAAAACTTCTTATTCTTTGGGAATCTGTGTATAGCAGATTCCCTTTTTCAATGGAGGGAAGCAGATTTATGGAAAAGATCATAACAGCCATAGCCTATATTGTTATTGAGATTTACAGGCTAATTACAGGAAGTAATAAGGATATATAAGGGAGGAAAACAGAATGGCAGCAGAAATAGAAAGTATGTTTAGTACAAGAGAAAAGCCCTGGCACGGACTAGGGACTGTAGTATCTGAAGCTCCTGATTCAGAAGAGGCTCTTCGCCTCGCAGGTCTTGACTGGAAAATAATACAGCAGGACGTATTCACAGAACAGCGTTTTATCATACCGGGATATAAGGTAAATGTGAGAGATAAGGATCTGGCAACCTTAGGAATAGTATCTGATCGGTATAAGGTAGTACAGAATGATGAGGCTTTTGCTTTTACAGATGATCTTTTATCTGAAGGCGTTCAGTATGAAACTGCAGGGAGCTTACAGGGAGGAAGGAAAGTATGGATACTTGCTAGAATGCCGGAAAAATATAGTATTCTTGGAGATGAAATAGAGCCATATTTTCTTCTGATGAATTCCCATGATGCAAGTAGTGGACTGACGGTTGCAATGACACCGGTGAGAGTAGTATGTAGCAACACCTTGAATCTTGCTTTGAAAACAGCTCCAAGGATCTGGACAAGCAAGCATACTACTAATGTATTTAACCGTATGACAGAGGCGCAGGAAACAATAATTCAAGTCAGAGACTATATGGACGAGCTGGATTCTGAAATTAACAGGCTCAGCAGCATTAACCTGTCCGGAAGGACCATTAACCGTATTTTCAGTGAGTTCTTCCCTGTCACAGGAGATATGAGCGTCATTCAGCAGAAGAATAACAGATTACAGCTGGATGATCTTCGCAGAAGATACTTTGATGCTCCTGATCTGAAGGACATGGGACACAATGCTTATAGGCTTATAAATGCAGTATCAGATTTTGCAACTCACGCAAAGCCTGTTCGCAGAACCAAGAATTACAAGGAAAATCTGTTCATGAGAACACTTTCCGGGAATGAAATGATAGACAAGGCTTATCAAATGCTCTCAGCAGCATGATTAATGATATGGCAGGGGTGAAATAAATATCACCCCTGCTTTTGAATAGGAGGCTGATCATGAATGTTTTAGTTAAAACAAAGGATATGAATAGATCCCAGTGGCTTAAATGGAGGAATAAAGGAATAGGGGGATCAGATGTTTCTGTCATTGCGGGTAAAAATCCTTTCAGATCTGTTTATGAACTGTGGCTTGAAAAGACCGGACAGCTTGTGCCCCAGGAAGAAGACAATGAATTTACTCATTTTGGAAAGGTGCTGGAAAAGATAGTGAAGAATGAATTTATGGAGCGAACCGGTCTTAAGGTACGTTCAAAAAATGCTATCCTCCGGAGTGATGATCATCCGTTTATGCTTGCAGATCTTGATGGTGTAATAAATGAGAATGGAAAGATGGTTATTTTTGAAGCAAAAACCGGATCGGCATATAAAGAAGATCTTTGGGAACAGGGGGTTCCGGAAGCATATTTAATGCAGGTTCAGCATTATATGGCCGTGACAGGTTCAGAAAAAACATATATAGCTGCGCTTATCGGAGGGAATCACTTCTTCTGCCATACAGTATACCGGGATGATGATTTTATTGACAAGTTAATTCAGATGGAAAGCATGTTCTGGAATGATTGTGTTCTTGGGGGCAGGGAACCTGTGGCAGATGGGTCGGAAGCTACTACAACATACCTTTCTGAAAAATATCCGATTGCTTCTGATGAAACAGAGATAAGCCTTCCGGATAATGCATTACAGATTTGTGATGAATATAAGGCTATTTTAGCGGAACTTGATGAATTGACCGAAAAGAAAACGGCTCTTTCGAACCAGCTAAAATCTATGCTTGGATCTCACTCTTCCGGAGTGATAGGTGATAGAAGAGTGAGCTGGGGGAACGTCATGAGAACAACGCTTGATCAAAAAAGATTACAGGAAGAAAACAGGGAAATATATGATAAGTATCTTAAAAAGAGCAGTTACCGAAGACTTTTGGTGGCATAGGAAGGGGGATTTCTATGGGTAAGGCTGAAATTAGGTTACTCAAGGCGGAGGAAATAGAATGTAGGGTTGCAACCCTTAATGAAAAAGGGGCAACCCTTCTCTTATATAAGGATGCCAGGGTAGATCAGAAAATACTGGATGAGGTATACGGGGTCTTTGGTTGGAAGAGATCCCATTCTCAGATCGGCGGAGAGATGTTCTGTACTGTTGAGGTCTGGGATGATGAGAAGAAAGAATGGATAGGCAAACAGGATGTAGGAACTCCGAGTAATATGGAACAGGTCAAAGGGCTTGTTTCTGATAGTTTTAAGAGAGCCTGTTTTAACCTTGGTATAGGAAGGGAATTATATACCGCTCCCTTTATCTGGATACCTGCTTCAAAGCTTAATATCGAGAAGAGAAGCAATGGAACTCTATATACGAATGACAGATTTTCTGTCAGAGATATACGATATGGCAACAAAAATGAGATAACAGGTCTCACCATTGTTAACAACAGAAATATTGTTCTTTATTCCATGGATCATACTGATGATGACGTGGATGGGACAGGGAAAATCAGTAAGAAACAAAGGACAGAGCTGGAGAAACAGTTGAAAAGGACCGGGGTAGGAATTGATAAGGTTTTAGAAAGGTATGGATTAGGATCTCTTGATGACATGGAACAGGATACATATCAGAGGGCGATGAACAGCCTTAAGATAACTAAACCGGCTGCATAGGAGGAAAAAATGCTTGAATACAATGAATTTAAGGAATACATGGAAAAACGAGTACGTGAGGAGCTGGATGATACGTTGGATGTAACACCAAAATCTGTAAGGAAGAATAACGGTGTCATGCTTGACGGATTGATGATCAGCGATAGCAGGAGTAATATGGCACCCACGCTTTATCTGAATGATTGCTATGAAAGGTATAAATCCGGAGATGATCTGGAAAGTATTGTTAACAGCTTGGTTGATGGTTATAAGAGGAACAAGAATTATCCTGATATTAATGCTGATGCTTTCTTAGATTACTCACTCGCAAAGGATAATATTGCTTTTAAGCTGATCGGAAAAGAAAAAAATGAGGATCTTCTAAAGGAAATACCGGCGGTTCCATTCCTTGATCTTGAGATTGTGTTTTTCTATATTGCATCTCAGGATGAAGAGAAAGGACTTGGTACTGTACTGATAACAAACAGTCTTATGGAAAACTGGGGGATCGCTGTAGATGAGCTATATAGAGATGCTATGAAGAATACCCCTGAGTTGCTGCCATTCCGGATGAAGGAACTCGGTGCTCTTATTGAAGATTTAACAGGGGTAGATCTTGAAAAAGGCGAGGAGCCTGAGGGAGTAAAAGGAATGCATGTCCTGACTAACAAGAGAACATATGTCGGGGCGGGGGCCATTTTGTATCCATCTTTGCTTAAGGATTTTGCTGATAAAGAAGAATCAGATATCATTATTCTTCCGTCAAGCATTCATGAAACAATTTTGCTTCCTGTTAGAGAGGACAAGATAGATGAGGAGATAGAAGAAGTGAATCCTATGATAAGGGATATTAATATGAGTTGTGTATCTAAGGAGGAAGTGCTTTCGGATCATGCCTATATATACAGGAGGTCTGTCGGAAAGATTATGATTCCGGAGTCGGTAACGGCTGCTTAGAGAAAGGATGATTGATATGTCTATCAAATCGGAGATAAAGCGTTGTTGTAAATGCGGATCTATATTTATAGAAGACCCGAAAGAAGTAATTAAAGGTTGTCCATACTGCTTTAAGAAGGAAGCTGATAGAGTTAAAAAATTTGAAAGAATTATATCAAGAATCAGATATTTTATTAAAGCGATTTGCAACTAAAGATGATCGGGAGCTGCTGAAATGGCAGCTCCCTTTTCATCAATCGGTAAAATGATACTAAATGAAAAGGGGTAGCATATGAACTTACCATACAGCGTAACACAGCAGGAATTGTTTGAAATATTGATAAATATTGCACCTGTCCGTCCTGTTTTTATATGGGGAGCTCCCGGAATAGGAAAATCAGCCTTGGTAGAACAGTTTGCTGAGGAAGTAGGAATGCCCTGCGTATCAATGCTTGGAAGCCAGCTTGCACCGGAGGATATCATAGGAATTCCAAGGATAAACGGCGATGTATCTGAATTCCTTCCGCCTAAAATGATCGCTCAAAAGGAGCCTTATGTACTTTTTTTGGATGAGCTTAATGCCTGTTCGCAGGAGGTTCAGAAGGCTTTTTATAGTCTGATACATGAGCATAGGGTCGGAGAATATCATCTACCGGAGGGCAGCATAGTCATAGGAGCAGGAAACAGGTCACAGGACAGCGCAATCGTTAAAACCATGTCATCTGCTCTGATAAACAGGATGTTTCACGTTCAGCTTGTAGTAGATCCGAAGCAGTGGCTTTCTTGGGCTTATCAGAATAATATCCATCGCTGGATAACAGATTATATTTCACAAAGACCAGATCATCTGTTCAGTGAACCTCCTAAGACAGAGGAACCTTATTCAACGCCGAGATCCTGGCATATGCTAAGTGATGCGTTACATGAGTTTCATGCAGGAGATGAGGGCGTTGAGATATCAGAGGATCAGCTTAAGGTATTAACTTACGGATGCATAAAATCGTCTCATGCAGGGATGTTTTTGGCGTTTATTAAAACACTTAGCAGAAAGGATATCCTGAATGACATTATTAAAGGGAATGCACATTTCCCAAATGATCCAAAGGAAAGAGATGTGCTTTTTTTTCTGGCTCAGTCATTCAGAACCCGGCTTATCCATGATCTTCCAAAAAATAAGAAAAATATTGGAAAAGATGCACTGTACTTAGTACACAGGGCAAAAGCTATGATTAAGGAACTTGCGCAGATCAGCCAGGAAATGGCTCAGATGGTTATATCATCAGACGAGGGCGAGATACTTCCGGAGTGGTTTATGATGGAAATCGCCAGAGATCTTCCTAGGCTTGTGAGTCATATAGAAAAGGATGATTAAGATGGGAAAAAGAAAGGATCAGAGAAAGAGAAAGAAGAAAGACGATGAGCCAATAGAGCTAAAGTGGCTTAATGAAGGCTGTTCCATGATATATCATACCCCTCCATTTTCATATATGCCGGAATTCATCTCTATAATAGTAAAAAAGGAAATGAGGAAGGGAGTAGCAGCTGTGGTTGATGGTCAGGAAAGATGCGTATATGTAAATAGCAAATACTTGTTGAGCCCAAAAGAATGGGCTTATATTCTTGCACATTGTTTATTCCATCTTGCTTTTGGCCATTTTGATGCTGAGAATATGCCGGGATATGAGATAGAGGATGAAGCAGGGCATAAGCAGTGGAGAGTAGACTGTGATACAAATCTGTGGAACATTGCCTGTGATATTTATATTACCAAATTCCTTGAGGAAACAAAAATAGGAGAAAGAACAGCACCTGATGTAGGGCAGTATTATTCCGGGCCTCTGACTGGTGAGATAGATATATACAATTATCTGATTGAAATGGGATTTTCTCGGGAATGTCAGGTTTTTGGGACAGCAACAAAGGACAGACCTGACATGATAGGACTGGAAAATCCGATAACTTATCAGGAAAACAAGATGAATCCTTTTCAGGCTAGTTTTTCAGAGGCACTGGCTTTGTCTGCTCAGAATGCGGTGTTTATAGCTAGCGGAGACAGACGGAGAGGATGGATGGATTCGTTTGCCGGGAGAGCTGGGAAATGGTTTGTGAACCATTATCCACTGTTGGGTGCAATAGCTTCTGCTTTTGAAATAGTATTCGACCGGAATATATGCAGCGGCCTTGAAATATCCATAGCCGCAATAGATGTGATTAATTCTAAGATCTATGTGAACCCAACAGCTATGCTTGGGTGGGAAGAGATGAAGTTTGTTCTTGCGCATGAGTATCTTCACGCAGGTTTGGAACACCATAACCGCTGTCAGGGAAGAAATCCATATCTATGGAATGTTGCCTGCGATTATGTGATAAATGGATGGCTGAAACAGATGGAAATAGGGGAAATGCCGGAAAAGGGAGCTTTATATGATCCTCAGTTTGACAACGTATCAGCGGAGGAGGTATATGATCGTATCGTCAGAGATCTAAGATACTACTTGAAAATGGAGACACTGCGGGGATATGGCAGGGGCGATATTTTCGCTGGAAAAGAAAGAGGATTTGGAGATCCGGGAAAAGCTGTGGGGCTTGATGATTTCTATAGAAACGCTTTACAGGAAGGACTCGAATATCACAGAGTATCAGGTAGGGGATTTGTGCCTGCCGGTTTGATTGAAGAGATCAGAGCATTAGCCATTCCACCGGTCCCCTGGGATGTGAAACTAGCGAGGTGGTTTGATACTCACTTCGCTCCTGTTGACAAAAGGAGAACTTATTCCAGACCAAGCCGAAGGCAGGGTAGTACGCCAGAGATACCAAGACCAAGGTTGGTTGTAGATGAAAGACTGGAGAAAGACCGGACATTCGGTGTTATAATAGATACGTCCGGTTCGATGAGTGCCAGGCAGATAGGATACGCGCTGGGAGCGGTGGCAAGCTATTCTGCCTCTCGTGATGTATCGCATGTGAGGGTTGTATTCTGTGATGCCGGGGCTTATGATGCAGGATATCTCTCAGCTGAAGACATTGCTGGACGGGTGGTGGTGAAAGGGAGAGGAGGAACGGTCTTACAGCCGGCGGTAGATCTGCTGAGAAAGGCAGATGATTTTCCAAAGGATGGACCGATACTTCTGATCACGGATGGAATGATAGAAAGTGATCTATATGTGCCTGGAGTCCACGCTTATATAGTGCCGACCGGAAGCAGGCTCCCTTTTAGAGCGAAGGGGAAAGTGTTTTATATGACGGAGATGAAGGAAGATGAGTAGGTAGTAGCATTTATGCCATCACAGGCTATAGATTGTGTCTGTGATGGTAATCTTATTAATCAAAAGCAAAATGATTATCCGGTGATATCTGGTTTAATGAAGAACTATAATTGGAGAATGCATATGTTATCTGTGGCAGATAAGTTTCTGGAAACGGACAAGATAAAAGAAATAAAGCAAAGTATTAAAGAACAATATGAAATTGACATAGAATCAAATAGCCAGATAAATGATGATTTTTGTAGAATTCTACAAAAAGAATTTCGGGATATTATTGAAAAAATGTCCTTACCGGAGAGTATAAAGTATGAACTATTCAGCTTGTTTTTTAATTATGATAATCTTGTTTTTGATGTAAAGATGCTTTGTTTGATGGCATTTGGTAATAAGTTGTTTTCAAGTAAAGGTCCTGACATCATTGATAATGAGGGGGAGGTAAGAAAAATATATAAAAAGCTTGAGGATAATGATGATGAAAATGAAAAAAGAAAAGATTGCTCAAAAAAGAGGTATTATAGAATATATAGGGAACGAATTAAAAAGACAGAAGAAACAGATTGTGAAATTCATAGAACATCAAAATGGTGTAAAGAGTTTAGAGATGCATCTTTTGGGATTACGGATTTTTATATGAGTTTGTCTGAAAAAAACGATGGTATTTCCGAATCACATAGTCTTAATCGGTATTCTTTTTATAATTCTGATAAGGTATATAATGAAATCAATAATAAATCTATAGAAAATATAGTTCTTTTTGAACAGGTAGTTGGTTATGCATTAACACAGATTTTTTATGAGGCTTACACGAATTTACCAAATATATATGGGGATGGAAGAAAATTAATTATAAATGAACATGATCAAGAAAAGCAAAAATCGGAACACATAGTAGTTATGCAGATGTTCGCTCAAATACCTTATATAGAGTTTCGCTTAAAGCTTGCACAGATATACCTTAAAGATTTTCCACATAATAAACCGAAAAATTGGATTGATTTGTTAAAAAAACTAGGATCGACAGATATTAGAGATACTCTAATGGATATTTATTTCATAAAAGCATTAGGAGATATGTCTTTCCGGTATAAAGATGCACTTGAAGATGCATTGGAACTATTCAAAGAGAGTGTACGCAAGGAATATAAAAGCAAAGATAAATATGGAATCAGGAGGAGTGTTTTGTCTTTAGTTTCTTCGCGGGCTGATAATTATTATAAAAAACAATTGTTGGAAGATTATAAGAAAGTAAGAATTCCGAATAAAAAGGAGATGCTTGATGAAATAATAAAAGAAGACTTGAAAAGTGGTATTCTGAGTAGCCAATACTGCAACGAGCATTTGCAGGATTATGAATGTAGAAGATATGACAAATTATACCATGTTTGGAAACAGTTACATATTACAGAGTTTGGAGATACGTTTAATGCAGATCATAATGCGGAGGAAACCATAAATCTTTCTGATAGTTCCGATGAATACAATAGGGATTTGAGAGAGCAGAAGGAATTCATTAGTAATATAAATTATAAAGGTCTTAAATATACAAAAAAGGAGAAAATGAGTAATAGACTAAAATATGCCATATTACACGCGTATATTATGGATACATGTATGAAAACGATGGATGATACAATTATATAAAATTTATATTATATCATTTTTGAATAATTAATTCAAAAGCCCTCGACGAAAAGCGAGGGCTTTTGATTATGTAAAAAAATAAATGGTACTATACTCGCGGCTCAAAAAAAGCTGTTCCCGGAACAATAAGACAGGCAGAGAGTGCGCACGATTTATGGTTGCGTATTTGAAACCGTAGTTTAATTATTCTGAAAAGAAGAGTATTTTGACGAGTTCACTAAAGGTCGACCTTCGTTCCTTGAAAACAAAATATTTTATGCTCACGCTTTTGTTGTTTATGTAATTAAATGAAGAGGATTGCACCATAAATACTATGAATTTGATTAAAAAAATAACAGGGCGTGGGTAAAGGAGGTTTAACCAATGGATGGAATGAAACAAATTCCGGCTTCTCCAGAAGTATGTGCTTATGACCCCAATAGATATGTAAATGCGCAAGATCTTTACCAGTATAGGGCATCCGTCGACCTGAATTGTAAAATTCAGTATATTCAGGCAATGCATGCACTTAAGCTCAACGAAATGTCAGCTAAAGGACAATTAGAACTCGATGTTTTCAGGCAAAAAGCCGAGTTGAGGGAAAATGTCCGTATGGCTCGTGAACTGGAGAGAAAAGCGCTAATTGAAGATTCGGAGGGTTTCTTATGTGTAGAAGCTGTCAGAGGAGATGGAAAAAGAAAATTTTCCGAGAGAATATCTATGGTTTCTCATTTTCGGTGTGAGTTTATGCATGGAAGCCTTGGAGGACTGGATTCTGGCCTGATCCGCTTCGTTTGGGACGGAGGACCTGATAATGTCATTCTCAAATATTCGCTTTTTTCGAATGGGAAATATCTGGACAGTTTGAAGACATATGGTGTTATATTCAAGCCTGTATCTTCAATTCAGAAAGTTTTCGTTCCTATGATGTCTGAATTTTTGATTCATCACGGCTCCATTATTGAGATTCCTGATTCGCATGGATGGTGTCTCGATTCCAATAAGAAATGGCAGTTTATCAAGCCTGGCGTTATAAATTTGTCAGACTTTTATTAAAGGTTAGATTCTTATTTTGTAACTTCCCGGCAGAAAATATGCTTATGTGGTATGCATTTTTCTGCCGGAGTGATTAAGTCAAAGAAGAGGTGAAAAAATGAATGATTCTAAGTATATTTTGATGTTGTTACTGAGTTATGTTGTTAATTATCCAATAATTCTGTCATTTGGCCTATCATTGCTTAAGCCCATTGTACTGCTTATAGATGATACCTTTAATCTATTTTCTTTTACCAAACTGTTTCATTTTCAGCCAGTTTTACTAGATTATACAGACGGCGTTATAGCAGTAAAGAAGAAGCTTAACAGGTGTAATTCACAGGCAGTGATCTTTCCGGTAGACAGAAAAACACTCCGGAATAATAAAGGGAAAGCAATTACTGAGTTGCTTATCTCTCAGAGTAAAACGGGTTGTAATTATGTTCCTATTTTCTTGGTAAAAGGTGAAATACCTGATGAAATAAGGGATGATGTTTTTGAGATTAGTTTTCCGGAATACTTACCACAATGCGTTACTAATATAAGAGCGGATTATGAAATGATTCCGTATCCAACCGAATTGAGCCTTGTGAAAGATGAGATAAGAAAGCGAACAGAATCTATGAACGCCCCAGGTTTTATAATACCGGCTGCCCTTCTATATCCATATTTTCAACGGAATAATTTGGATATTGATCCACTATTCCGTAATGCACTGAAAATAAACAGATACGACGAAGAAAGAAAGCAGGTGGATGCCATTCCAGATTTATTTCTTATGTATCTATATGAGTGGCAAAAGAAAAATGAATTCTCATCAGTGTGCTTTCTCAAGAAACTAAGTGAAGAATCTATAAGACAGATAGAGTCAACGGTATTCATAGATGACAAAGAGCAGGTTGTCTATATACCGGAAAAGCTATTTCAACAAATAACTTCTGATATCTCGGAATGGTTTAATCTGAACTCAATTAAAAAGAGCTTGACTGATGCGGATATATTGGTCAGAGGTGAAAATGAGAGATATTCATGCCATATGACATACTTTGATGAAGGGGGCGGAATACAAAGGAAGAGGATGCTTAAATTTAATTCAAATGCCTTAAATCGACCGGGAGAAATACCTTTTGTTGATAAATGTGTGATTTCTGCATCAAAGGAGGCGATGGTATGACAGGACGGATAATGATCGGAAAGACAGATGGAAATGAAGTGATTCTCAATCCGGAGAAAGGTAATAATCGGAATGTCTTGATTACAGGCTTATCTGGTGTAGGGAAAACTACATTTATGATGAACTACATGATGCAGCTGTGCAAGAACGGGGAGACTGTTGTGGCTGTAGATATTCATGGATGCTTTGATGCCGGAAATATTCATTCTGGGCTTTTTGAAAGGATGAAGCCGTATATACATGAGATAAAAGCCCATGAGAATGGCATTACAATCCCATTTTTTTCACCGTATCGATTTATCGATGGAAAAGAAGAAGGGGAGAGTGATGTGCTAAATGGCTTGGTTGCTTTTCTAAAACAGGAGTTCGTACTAGGTGTCAAGCAACGGGAATCTCTCATGGAAGCCTGTAAAATTGCCTTCAGAAGAGGGGCCTGTAAAGAACAAGGTTTTTCAGCGATTGCAGAAATCCTTGAAACTATGCATACCAGAGAATCTCTAGGGGCAGCTGATAGATTAAGGCCGTTAACGGATTATTCGGTTTTTTATGACGGTGATTTTCCCTTTATGAAAGGAAAGATTAATATTATAAGGCTTTCTCGGTATCCAGAGGAAACGCAGGGTTTTTTAACTAAAATGCTACTTGCTTATATTTGGAGATGGGCTCTTTACGGATATTTTCATAATAACAGATTATCTGTGTTTTTGGATGAGGCACACAATCTAGGGTTCCGTAAAAGTGATCCTGTATCAAAATTTCTTGTGGAAGGAAGGAAGTTTGATATCAGCCTTATATTATCAACTCAATTCCTTCCAATAGACAGAGAGGTTTCACATAGATTATTACAGGCAAGCTTGTTGGCATTCTTTAAGCCGACGGAGGATGATGTGCTTAAGATGGCTAAGATTATCGACCCTTTAAATAACGGAACCGTTTGTTATTTGTTACGTACACTTAAAAAGGGTGAATTTGTTGTCGCTGGAGATATGATTTCTGCTGATATGATAGAGATAAATAATCATCCGGTTCATAGACCCTTTGTTGTGTACAACAATATCGAGGATAGTTTCAAGATGACGAAGGAAAATCAAAGCAGAACGGTAAGGATTAGTATGTGTAACCCCCAAAATTCTTAGAAATAATAAACGATTCTGTACATAAGAGCAGTTGAAAGGACGGTGAATTTAATGAGTTCTACTGAAGATATGGAGGTTTATTTAGCAGAGGATATTGCGAAGATCCTTAAAATAGGACGAAGCAAGGCTTATGAATTTTTGGACGAGATCCATGATCTCAACGAAGAAAAGAAGGATCCTCCGTTTACGGTGCGTAAAATAGGCAAACTTATAAGAGTTCCTAAACACTCTTTTGACTCCTGGTTTTATCAGTAAAAGGAGGAAAAGGAATGAGCAGGAAAGGGAAAGGAGGTGCCGTCTTTGACGGCACCTCAGACTGAAGACAAAGTCCGCGGCTTATGCCGCGGTCCAGACTGAAGACAAAGCAATCCCGAGGCAACCGCCTCGGGATTGCTTCGTTCCATATTTAGTCATGCTACCGCGAAAGAACTATCTTTCA
>Ga0256407_10002850_pt1 | contig 31952 bp, 19 predicted proteins | sample RumenRJG_04DNA_FD_193489 | JGI IMG/M metagenome (GOLD analysis project Ga0256407, IMG submission 193489) | Bovine rumen microbial communities from Lethbridge, Alberta, Canada - RJG_04 | ecosystem: Host-associated > Mammals > Digestive system > Stomach > Rumen | place: Canada: Alberta...
TTCCTTCAAACCAAGAAATTGTGTCCGCCGCGCGCAACGCGGTTGATTCGCCAGGAATGTCGTCCTTAAACAAACAGGGATTGTAGCCCATGACTTTTTCAAACAGTTCTTGCGTGACAGGATACTGCCCCATGCAAAAGGCGCTTAATATTATTTTTCGGTTTTCTACAAAAACTCCGCGCCATTCTTCCACGCTTCCCTCAAAAACAATCTTGTCCCAATAAGATCCGTCGGTAACATTCACCATAGCCGTCTTTCCTTTTGGAATGACAACCGCGCAGCTTGTTTTGTTCAATTCGACGCCATCAAGAACAACATTTGCCCTGACATTCTCCCCGCGGGGACTGCAGGACACCGCAAAAAACGCGGAGCAAAATAAAGCGGCAAATCTAAAATGCTTTTTCACTTTAAATCCTCCGCCTCAATTATAAGAGCGAATTTTTTCTACTGTCAATTTACGATTTTGATACCTATTGCGGCGATTTTGACTGAGCCAAACTTTCCTATAGAAAACCGCTCCGCTTTATGTTACAATACACGCATGGCAAACGACATTTTTAACGACGACACAATTTATATAATCGATTCATACGGCCTCATTTACCGCTGCTACTTCGCCTTCATTTCGCGTCCGCTCACAGATTCCAAGGGCCGCAACATCAGCGCGCTCTTTGGCTTTTTTAGGAACTTGCTCGCAATGATCGAGCATTACAAGCCCAAGACTTTAATCGCCGCCCTTGACTCAAAGGGAAAAACCTTCCGCCACGAAATGTACAAAGAATACAAGGCAACGCGCCCCAAAACTCCCGAAGACCTCCACGCTCAAATTCCATGGATTGAGGAAGTGTTGGAAGCGCTTGGCGTTCCCAGCTTGCGGGTGGAAGGCTACGAAGCCGACGACGTTATCGCGACAATCACCGCAAAGGCCGTGGCGCAAGGAAAGAGCGTCCGCATACTTTCGGGCGACAAGGACTTGATGCAATTGGTCGGCGACCGCGTCCAAATCCTTAAGCCCGACCACGCCGATGTTTGGAAAGTCGTGGGAGCGGAAGGCGTAAAGGCCGAATGGGGCGTGGAGCCGGCCCTTCTTTTGGACTTGCTTTCGTTGTACGGCGACACGGCCGACAACGTTCCCGGCGTAAAAGGCGTTGGCGTAAAAACCGCCTGCAAATTTTTGGACCAGTACGGCTCGCTCGAAGGCATTTACGAACACGCGGACGAAATAAAAGGCGCGATCGGACAAAAAGTTCGCGACGGAAAAGACAGCGCTTTCTTTTCAAAAAAACTCATCACTCTTTGTACGACAGTTCCCGGCGAGGAATTGGAAAACGTCGCGAAGACGCAGTTCCACTTTGCCGCCGCCGCCGAAAAATTAAAGAGCTACGAAATTTTCCAAGCGGCGAAAAAATTCGCATCGCTGGCCGTTGAGGCGGGGGAAAAAGTTTCCGCGGGCGATTTTAGTTTGGAAAGCGGTTCGTCGCAAGACCAAAATGGCGCGGCGGGCCCCGCTTTTGGGTCAGTTTCCGATTACGGTTCGCAAGCCAAAAAAGGCGCCGCCACCAACGCTTCTGGGCCAGCTTCCGATTCCGCGCAAGACCAAGATGTGCCCGCGCCTCTTCCCCTGCGCAAAAACGAGGGCGACTACAAGGCCGTCACAAGCGCGGACGAACTAAAAAAATTGGTGGACGGCATCCTTTCCTCGCCGCAAAAAATCGTCGCCCTAGACACCGAAACCGATTCCTTAAAAACAACCGAGGCGCAGCTTTTGGGCTTTAGCCTTTCAAACAAAAACGGCGCGGGATGGTACGTTCCCGTTGCCTCGCAAGGCGACTCTCTTTTTGCAAGCGACGGCGTAAGCGTCTCGGACGCGGTGGAACAAATCTCGCGCTTGTTCAAAGAGGCTGACTGGACGCTTGTTCTGCACAACGCAAAGTTTGACTACGAAGTTTTGCGGACGGCGGGCCTGCGCGAGGAAGACTGCAGGGCAAAAATTTTTGACACGATGATCGCCGCCTGGCTTTTGGACCCGGACAAAATCGGACATTCCCCGTACTCGCTTGAAACGCTCGGCCAAACAAAGCTCGCGCTTGTCGGAATCGAATTCAAGGAATTGGTCGGCAAGGGACAAACATTCCGCGACGTTCCGCTTGAAAAGGCCGTTCCCTACGCCGCCGAAGACGCGGACTTTACCTTCCAGCTTTACAAAATTTTTTATGACGAGTTAAAGCATAAAAATTTGCTGGAGCTTTTTGAGACAATCGAAATGCCGCTCATAAAAATTCTTGGCGAAATGGAATTGGCAGGAATCCACTTGGATTCGGCGGCGCTTGATTCCTACAACAAAGATTTGCAAAAAGAAATTTCAGCGGCGGAAAAAGAAATCTACGCGGAGGTCGGCCACGAATTCAACATCGCGTCGCCCAAACAATTGCAGGAAGTTTTGTTCACCGAGCGCGGCCTTCCGCACGGAAAGAAAACCAAGACCGGCTACTCCACCGACACAAGCGTTTTGGAAGAGCTTGCCGAGCTGGATCCCGTTCCGGCAAAAATACTAAAGTTCCGCGAGCTTTCAAAGTTGCAATCAACCTATGTCGAGGCTCTTCCAAAATTGGCCGACAAGCAAGGCCGCGTCCACACTTCCTTTATGCAAACAGGAACGGCGACTGGCCGCCTTTCTAGCCGCGACCCCAACTTGCAAAACATTCCGGTCCGCAACGAAGCGGGCCGTAAAATCCGCTCGGCCTTTACAGCCGTTCCGGGAACGGTGTTGATAAGCGCCGACTATTCGCAAATCGAGCTTGTGGTCCTCTCGCACCTTTCGGGCGACCAAAACATGCGCGCGGCCTTCGTCAACGGCGACGACGTTCACAAAGCCACGGCCTCGCTTATTTACGGAGTTCCCGCCGACCAAGTCACGCCCGAAATGCGGCGGACGGCAAAGACAATCAACTTTGGCGTAATATACGGAATGAGCGCCTTTAGGCTTGCCGCGCAGCTTGGAATCCCAAGAATGCAGGCGCAAAGCTTTATCGAAAATTACTTTAAGCAATATTCCGCCATCAACGCCTTTATCAACGACACCATAAAAGGCGCGGAAGATAGCGGCTACGTCCAAACGATTATGGGCCGCCGCCGCCGCGTCATGAACATCAACAGCAAGAACAAGGTGGAAAAAGCCGCCGCCGAGCGCGTAGCGGTAAACACGCCCGTTCAGGGAAGCGCCGCCGATATCGTGAAAAAAGCGATGATAGACGTTTCCGCCGCGCTAAAAGAAGCCAACAACGGAGCGCGCCTCTTGCTTCAAGTCCACGACGAATTGATTTTGGAATGCCCCGACAAACCGGAGATTGTGGAACAAACAATCGCGCTCCTCCGCCAAAAAATGGAAGGCGCCGTAAAGCTTTCGATTCCCCTGCGCGTTTCGATAGAGCACGGCGCCAACTGGGGCGAATTCCACTAATAATTTCTTATTTGCAAAAACACACGAAGTGTGTTATAATTGAAAATTATGGCAGAGGATTTTTCAGGACCTTCCAAGCCCAAAGCGGTTTGGGAGCCAGGCACATTGGACGCAACCCGCAAGAACATCGGCGCGATTGACAAAGAAGAAGCCGAGCGCATGACAAAAGTCTTGGGCGGCGAGATTATGACAGAAAAGTCCGTGCCCATCGACTATTCCAAACTGCCCAAGCGCGCGCCCAGCCATCGCGTCGTCAGGCCGACAAACGTTTCCGCCTCTTCAAGCAAAAGCTCTTCTTCTGGCGGAACGGCTTCCAGCGCCTCAAATCCGACGTTCGCCGAGCCAAAAAAGAAAGTCACAAGGGCTGCCAACTTGCCCACAATCTCTTCAAAAGACAATGCAAAAATCGACAAGCTTATGATGAGCGACGCCTTTGCCATAAAACCCAATTACGGCTTGTTCAACTTTCTAAAAAAACTGGCCAAAGACGGTTCCGAAAAAGTAATACCGGAATTTGCCGAAATTACCCTAAAGGCCCACTTGGACCACATCAATTCCTTCATCAACATTATAAAAACAATAATTCAAATTTCGCCCGACACTTACAAGGCCAAAATTCAAAATGACACGGCGCAAAAATTTAAGTTCCTGCGCAAGGTTTCCGAATGGTCAACTCGCGACGCCAAGCTTGCTTATGTAAATTTGGAAACCTTGCAAGACACTCCTGTCGTTGCGGATTTGCTTCCTTTTGTAAAGGCTGTCTACAGATTGTTGATTACGATTTACTATGTTGGCGAGCCGATTGTGGTCCGAATCATAAAAGAGATTTACTCCGACTTGCTGCACTATCCTAACGCAGACAAAGACAAATTCGCTCGTTTTGCAAAAGAAGCTATAACCGAATGGATGTACCTTTATACGCGTATCATCAAGGGACTTTATCCTTTGCTGATGAGAATGTGCGGAACGCCTTACGACGAGTTCCCCCACTTTTTTGTGGCGCAAGTCACTCCCATTCTCAACTTCCTTGGACTAAAAAAGTTTGACCTACTTTTGCCCGAAAAGAAAGTCGACCCAGAAGAAGTCCGCAAAGCAAAGGAAGCCGAGGACAAAGCCAAAGAGGCGGAAGAAAAAAAGAAGGAACAAGAAAAGCAAGAGCTTGCCCAAAACGAAATGGTGGAACGCGGCGTCGCGCTTCTTGACCGCCTGTTCCCCGGAGCGGGATTTAAAAAACTGGACACGTTCCCGGACATGTGGCCATACTTTGATCCCCTTTACGACTTTGACGAAGCATACTTGATGTTGGCGCCGGAAAACCCGGTTCAAATCACAATAATTCTTTGCGAAATTTTGCAAGACCTTTTCCGAGCCTGCAACAAAATGCAGTTCAATGTAGAAGGCAATCCAACTTTTACTTCACGCGAAGACAACCTTACAAAAGCCCTCAGCGAATGGCCTGTTTATGTAGACACTTTGTTCAGCAGAGATTACGGCGAACAGTTAAAGCAATTGGTAAACCAAACTTACACTCAGGCATCTTATATCACAACCCGCGCCGGTAAAAAATGCGTCACTGACATTCTTTGGCTTACAAAATACTGCTTCCTTCCGCACTTTACTTTTGAACAGCTTTTGTTGGAACGCCCCATCAACAACAACAAGTACTTGGCTTTGTTCATCAGAACGGCTTTCTTGCGCGACGCCTTCAACGACATGACAAAACAAATCGCCCAAAGCGAAATGAACCGCGGAACCATAGGCGGCCTAAACAATCCTTGGGAACACTACGACTTCGAAATAACTTCACCAATTTCAAAGCGCCTTGATGTTTTGCTCAACGCAAAGGACAAAAGCGAAAACACACCGGCCAATAACGCCAACGTAATCAAATACATTTCCTGCATTATTTCTGTCCTTGATTGGTGGATAAACTCTCGCAGCTCGCCGGCTTACAAGGCCGACTCGAGAAAAATCTACCGCACGATTCCAGGCACTCAAGAACCGGCTTTCTCTATTGAACCGCGCGAAGACCAAGACCAACTCTTTGCCGCTTCAATCCGCGCCGCCATGCAAAAGAAAGCTTAGCCCTCGTTTTCAAAAGCGACCAAGCGCTCTTGGCCGTAGATTTTGCGCAGCTTGGGCTTTTCGATTTTGCCGGTGGGGTTTCTGGGAACCGGCGCGAATATGATTTTCTTTGGCCGCTTGTAGCGCGGAAGCTCCAAACAAAATTCGTTGATCTCTTCTTCGGTAGCTGTCATTCCTTCCTTTAATTGAATGACAGCGCCCGCGATTTCGCCCAAGCGCTTGTCGGGCAAACCGATGACGGCCACGTCGTTGATCTTTTCGTTCTTGCGCAAAAAGTCTTCAATCTGGACTGGATACAAGTTTTCGCCGCCGCAAACAATAACGTCTTTGGCGCGGTCAACAAGGTAGTAAAAACCTTCAGGATCTTGCATCGCGACGTCGCCGGTATCCAGCCATCCGTCGTGTAGAACTTCCGCCGTGGCCTCTGGGTTGTTAAAGTATTCCTTCATTACGCCGGGACCTTTGACGTAAAGAATGCCGGCCTTTCCGCGCTCAACTTCCTTGCCAGTTTCCGCGTCGACAATCTTGCATTCCCAGCCGTAGCCCGGAACGCCAATCGCTCCGACTTTGCGAACGTTTTCCACTCCAAGGTGAACGCAGCCAGGGCCGATGCTTTCCGACAAGCCGTAGTTGGTGTCGTACTGATGCTTTGGAAAATATTCCAGCCAGTGCTTTACAAGGCTGGGCGGAACGGGCTGAGCGCCGATGTGCATCAAGCGCCATTGGTCAAGCTGGTAGTCAGCCGCTTTTATTTTTCCGCTGTCCAAAGCGTCAAGAATGTCCTGCGCCCATGGAACCAAAAGCCAAACTATCGTGCATTTTTCGCGGCTTACGGCGCCCAAAATGTATTCAGGCTTTGTTCCCTTTAACAAAACGGCGCGGCTTCCCGACACTAGCGATCCAAACCAGTGCATTTTGGCGCCGGTGTGATAGAGCGGCGGAATGCACAAAAAGCAGTCCGAGCGGCTTGTCGAATGGTGCTTTTGTTCCACTAAAGCGGCGTGCATAAGGGAGCGGTGGGTGTGCAAAATCGCTTTTGGAAATCCCGTCGTTCCGCTTGAAAAATAAATGGCCGCGTCCTCATCGTCCTTCAATTCGATTTCCGGCGCCTTGCTGGGGTAGTCTGCCACCAGCTCTCGGTAGCTTTCGGCAAAGGTCGGACAGTTTTCGCCGACGTAAATCAAAAGGCGGTTCTTGTTAAGCTTTTCTTCAATCTGCTCAACGCGGCCGATAAATTCCGGCCCAAAAAGCAAAACGTCAACTTCGGCCAAATCGGCGCAATACAAAATTTCGTCGGCGGAATACCTAAAGTTCATAGGAACTACAATCGCGCCCGACTTTAAAACGCCAAAGTAAATCGGAAGCCATTCCAAGCAGTTCATCATCAAAATTGCAACCTTGTCGCCGCGCTTGATTCCCCGCGCCAAAAGCATATTGGCCATTCGGTTGGCCTTTTCGTCAAAGACGCGCCAAGTGATTTCGCGGCGGTAAAAAGTTTTGTCCGTCGATTGAATCAAGTCGTAGTCTTTCCACGTGATTTTTCTTGTCTCTTCTTGTTCGGGATTTACTTCTACAAGAGCGACCTCGTCGCCGTAAAGCTTGCGGTTTTTTTCCAAAAATTCTGTGATTGCCATATAAATATTGTATCACGCTTCGTTCAAATTTGCAAATATTCCCCGCTTGTAAAGCCTGCGTTTTTTTGATAAAGTCTGCTTATGTTTTTTAAATTCCTTTGGGTTTTCTTTATCAGCATGATTCCTTTGATTGAGCTGCGCGGAGCGATTCCGGTGTCGCAAGCGTTGGGCTTGCCGATAATTCCTTCATACATAATTTGCATAATCGGAAATATGATTCCGGTTCCAATAATATTTTTGTTCGCCAGGCGTTTTTTGGAATGGGGCCAGGACAAAAAATTGATTGGAGGCGTATGCCAATTCTTTTTGACAAAGGGAAGCGACGCCGGCAAAAAACTTCAGGCCAAGGCTGGCCGCACCTTGTTTGTCGCGCTTCTCTTGTTCGTCGGCATTCCCATTCCAGGAACGGGAGCCTGGACAGGAACTTTGGCCGCAAGCCTTTTGGACATGGATTTCAAGGAAACTGTTATCGCCGTCACGCTCGGCGTATTGCTTGCCGGCGTGATTATGATGGCGATTAGTTTTGGAGTTTTTGGCGGCCTTTTTGGAACCGCCGGCACCGCCTAAACGACCGGCTTTTTTCGGTTATCGTCGTCTTACAACTATCAAATTGTGAACGCGCTTTCCATTCGGCTCAACAGTGTCCAAACTTATCGTATTTCCGCTAACGTCCCTAAAGCTGTAAACTGTCTTGTTCTTAAGCATTGAAATTCCGTTCACCGTCACAGTTGTAAATTCCGAATCGCTCCAACTGGCAACGCAAACTTCTATTTCGTCCGCGGGAACGTCATAGTAATAAGTCTTTACGCCGCTTCCCTGCTCCACGCTAATAGAAGAGCATTTGTAGTAGCCTTTCTTTCCGACAAGAATCAACGATGTGTCGCCGTTGTAGGCGCTTGCGGGAACATTGGTTCCGTTAATCTTTGACGCGGGCTGCGCCGGCGTTGTTGTCGTTCCTGGATTTGTTGTAGTCCCAGGAGTTGTGGTCGCGTCCGGATTGTTTGTCGTTCCGGTATTTGTCGTCGCGCCTGTTCCCGCTCCGCCATTGCCGCTTGCCGGGCTTTCTTGCTGCGGCTTTTGCGGAAGCTTTATCACAAGGCTTTGCGTCTGCGTCAAGCGGGCGTATGTGTTGTCCGCCAAATTCTTAAGCGCGAACGAAATGGGAACCATGTTGTCGATGTCAACGGCAAGGCTTGTTCCCAACTTTATCCAATTGAAAATTCCGTCAAGGTCGCTGATAGAGTAAACTTTTTCAGAAACCGTAATCGAGCGGACTGTCGTTCCGTTTTGAGCCCACTTGGAAACAATGTCGGGATTGGCCCTGATTCCTGTGGAGCCCTTGTTCTTTCTATCGCGCGGCCTGCAAGAAACAAAGTCCTTTACGATTTCTTCGCTGGAAAGATTTGAGCAAACTACAAAGTAAGCCATTCGGCCGTAGTCAACGGAACTAATGTAGTAAGGCGTTACGTTCTTCAATATGGAAGGCGCCGCGGTCTTTTGGTCAACCGCAAAAAAGTCAATCGGCATTTGCGGCGAGTCGATGTTGGCCGAATAATATTTTTGCCTGATCTTAATCAAGGTGTAGCTTTTTTCCGAATCCCAGTTGTAGGCGTTCATTGCGTAAGAAACCTTGTCGCGCGCCGCTCCCATTCCCGTAGAAAGCGCAAGGTCTTCCAAAGAATAAATTTTTTGGAACTCGTAGTCGCAGTCAGCGTCCAACGCCGAAGCGTAAATTCTTGCGACTCGCTTGATTTCTTTTGTTGAAAGGTTTCCGTCATTGGGATACTCAAGAACGGCCTTTCCTAAATTCCTTCCGTCGTAATTTAAGTTGCAATCAATCGGCATTCTGGAAGCGTAAGGAATCGCGTTAAAGGCTTGGCTTGTTATCGATTCGCCATCGATAATCGCGCCGGGATAGATTGTTTTTTCCATCGACGGAATGTAAACGCCAAAGTCGGATGTCGAGGCCGTTACCGAAAGGTTTGCCGTTCCGTCGCCGCGCGGCGCGATGTTGCGGTTAACGCTAAAGGGCGCGTAGTTGGCGCAAGAAAGGTACTTGTTTGCGTAAGAATAACTCTTGCTCAAAGAAATAAGTTTTTTGTAGAACAAGTAAAGGTTTGTTTCGTAAGGAGCGTTCTTGTAATTTCCCAATTCGGAAAAAAGCTTTCCGGCTTCTTCGTAAGACGACAAGGTTCGCTCGTTGCGGTAAATGTAAGCCAAGTGATACTTGATTTCCAAAATCTGCGTCGCGGCGTCTTTGTAGTTTCCGGCGTAAGTCAAATATACAATGACTTCTTTATAGTCTTCTTTTGTCTTGGCCTGGCCCAACAAAACCATCGCGATTTCGTAACTTAAAATTTGAACGCGGTCATTGCAATCCTTGTAATTACGCTGCCAAACCAAAGCGTTTCTGTACCAAGTTATCGCTTCCTTGTTTCCTTCTACAGTGTTAAGGCGCTCGTATTCCTGAGCGTTAAGGTAGCAAAGCTCGGCGCATCTTGCGGCTGTTTGTCCGATTCCGCTGTAGTAAGACTCAGCCTTTTTGTAAAAGTCGATTATCCAAACTCTTTCTTGCGCGTCTCTTCCGGGAAAGAAAGCCTCGGCGATGTTATAGTAAAATTCCGCCAAGCTTCTTCGCGAGTCGTTGTACATTCCGGAAAAGTCGTCGGAGTATTTTACCACTTCATGTTCGCCGGTCGCTTGGTCGTACAAAGTTCTTGGCAAGACCGAAACGGCTTTTTTGATTCTGGCCAAACCGCTGTAGGCCGAGATTATTTTTTCACTCCTCCTGATTACGTTCACAATGTCAGGATGGTTCATCACGTTCCTCAAGTTGCTGGAACTTTCGCCGCACTTTCTAATCGCTTGTATTTCCGATCCGCCGTACTTGCTTGCAAATTCGTTCCTTACTTGCTGAACGCTTTCTTGCGGCCTCATCTCTTCCACCGTGGAAGGGTAAACCTCGATAAAAAGAGAGATGGCCTCCGCCTCGTCCTTTTTGCTGGTGATCATTTTGCAAAGAACTTCGATGGCGCTTACTTTGTCACCGGACAAAATTAAATTTCTAGCCCGTTTTACCGAAACGCAACTTGAAAGTCCAAACCAAATTACAACCGCCAGAACAAAAAGCGACGCGCGTTTTTTCATAATTATCTCTATTACTCTTCGACCTTAAATACGTTGATTTCGCTGCTTACGCGCTCAATACTATCCGTATTTTCTTTTGTAATATTATTTACTTCTTGCATTGAATTGTTAATTTCGTTTACTCCAATGCTGATTTCGTTCATAGCGGAATTAATTTGTTGCGTAACGGTAGCAAGCTTTTGCATTTCCTCGAGCATTTCTTTTCCGCCCTTTTCCATAATCAACGCGCTATTCTTTACATCAACCGTAATCGTGTTGATTTCGTTAAACGCGTCAAGAACTTGTTTTCCGCTCTGCGTCTGCTCATCCATCGCCGCTTTAATCTCATTTTCTTGCGCGCTGACAGTTTGCGTGTTGCTGAAAATCATGTCAAACTGCGCTTGCGTATGACCCGCGTCTTGAACCATCGATTCAATAAGCTCGTGCATTGTTTTCATTACATTGCTAATGTTCTTACCTTGCTTATTTGAGTCTTCGGCAAGCTTTCTGATTTCGTCGGCAACAACCGCAAAGCCCTTTCCGGCTTCGCCTGCGTGCGCCGCTTCGATAGCCGCGTTCATAGCCAAAAGGTTTGTTTGGCGGGCGATGTTTTGAATTACCGAACTTGCTTCTATCAAGCCGGCTGAATCTTCCGCAATCTTTTTTGTCATCTCAACGCTCTTGTTGACCAATTCCTTTCCGGTCGCGGCGGATTCTGAAAGCTGCTGAACGCTTTCTGAGTTCTTTGCCAAAATAGTGTTTACCGCGTCGATGTTTGAAACGATTTGTTCAACCGCAGTTGAAGAACGTGAAACACTTTCTGATTGTGAATTGATGTTGCCTGTAAGCTTGTCGATGTTGACGCTGATTTCGCCCAACGTTGTGTTGGCCTCTTCCACTCCAGCGGCTTGGTTGCCAACATCATTTTTAATGCTCTCGATGTTCGCGCTAATCTCAGTAATGGCTCCAGCCGCCGCGTCCATATTGTCCGAAAGCTCGCGGCCGATTTTTTGCATTGTAGCCGATTCTTTTATTACCGACTTCATTGAATGCGCTATTTTTTCAATCGTAAGGTTAAAGTACTCAGAAAGGCGGCCGATTTCGTCTTTTGTTTTAATCGGCAAGCGAACGGTAAGGTCGCCGTCGCCTTCAGAAATGTTTTTAAGGATTCCAATAATTTCAACAATCGGTTTTGTAAAGCTTTTGGCCATCAAAGTGGCGACCAAAATTGAAATGATTATTCCCAAAACAAGCGCTATGACTACCGCTTCGATAATTTTTGTCGTCGCTCCGTTGATGACTGACATCGGAATTACCAAGATATAGTCCAAAGAATAGTAGTCATTTGAAGAGGGCAAACTTCGAATTTCGCAACTTGTTCCGTCTAACATTTTGTCATGCGAAATTCTGTAATCGCCAGGCGAAAATTGCTCAAGGCTCTTCATGCCGATTTCGTTGGCCTTTTGGAACGTAAGCTCGTCAGCAAAGGGGTTCAGCAAAATATTGCTGTCCTGGTCGACAAGAATGTATTTGATGTCGCCCATGCTGGTGGAATCTCCCAAAAGGATGCCAAACATTCGAGCGTCGATTTCAAGCGAAGCAACGCCTACCATGTCGCCGTATTCGTCCCAAATTGTCTTTGAGGCCGTAAAAGCCAAAGTTCCGTCCGGCAATTCATGCAAAACGGAAAAACGCGGAATTCCGTCATTTTCAACCGCGTCCATATACCAGTTTTCCTCGCGGGGTTCGTTGGGCGCGTAATCAGTGGGATAGTAAAAACATTCGCCGCTTTCTTCCAAAGTGATTGAAGCGGCCAAAATCAATTCCGTGTTTTCAACAAAATTGCTTTCATATTCAATAATTTTCTCTTCCATTGTGGAAGAATCGTTCTTAGCCATCAAATATGAATTTCCGAGCAAAGAAAGCTCTGAATTCGCGCCGTTCAAAAAGGCCGAAATCGTAGTATCGGTAAGACGCATTATGTTGCCCAGGTTTTCCGTAAACTGGACTTCATTAACGGCTTTTTCTCGGAAAAAAACCATTACGCCCAAAGCAAGCAAAAGCGAAATGGTCATTAGGTTTATGCCCATAACAATTTTACCGGCCAAAGTCTTTTCTTTCTTTTGTTTTGTTTTTTCAGCTTTCATAAAATCTCCGTTAAAACTATTATCAATATATGTGCGATAATTATAGCGCGCTTTTTAAAATATTTAAAGACTTATTGTAATTTTTGTAATTCTGTGTTATTCTATATATGTTTAGATGGTCTAATGCCAAAACAAACTTATAGACTGTCGGGAGAATTTATTTTATGAAGAAAATTTTTGCCTTAGTTGCGGCGTGCGCGATTTTTGCTTCGTTCGCTTTTGCCGAAGACCCGGCTTCGATTGTCAACAAGTCCGTTACAATCACACCGCCGGAATTCACAATCACTAAAATCAGCTTCCAGTTCTTTGACAAGAGCGGAAAGCTTGAGCGCGACTTGGTTGTAGACCAATTTGGCCGCAACCGCGCCGATCTTGTTGAAACCGTTTTCTCTTTCATCGCCGACGCGGACATCAAGAACACCCGCTTGCTTCAGGCCGAAAAGAAAGGAAAGCAGGACGACAAATGGATTTTCTTGCCTTCTGTAGGAACCGCCCGCCGCGTTTCTAGCGCCGAACGCCAAAAGTCATTCGTAGGCTCAGAATTCGCTTACGACGACATGTCATTGCGCCCCGCCGATTTGGACACACACACAATGATTAACGAGAACGTTACAAAGAAAGCCGGTCCCGCTACATACACTTGCTGGCAGATCGAGTCTGTTCCGATTAAAAAGGCTGATTCTGGCTACTCAAAGCGCGTTCAGTTCATCGACAAAAAGAGCTACTTACCGGTTTACGTTGAATACTATGACCGCAAAGGCGCCCTTCTTAAGATTTGCTCTATCGAGGAAATCCGCACAGGCACCGGCGTTACAGGAAAGACTTATCCCATCCGCTGGAAGGTTCGCATGGAAAACAAGCAGAATGGCCGCACCACTTTGGTAACGCTCAAAAACCAGACAATCGACAAGCAAGTTCCTGACAAGACATTCACTCAGGGCTGGCTCGTTTCTGGAAAATAGGTCTGGTCATTGTTCTTAACAAAAAACCGCGCGAGGGGATCGCGCGGTTTTTTTTTCTTAAAAATTTTTTAAAAGGCGCTTGACGAAAACGCGCAAGCGCTTTATATTATGTTTATAGGTTCAAATATTTGAACCTATAAACCAATTACAACTGGACGGAGTTTTTATGAAAAACCTTCTTAAGCATTCAAAGCTTGTTATCTTCATTTGTTTTGCGATAACAGTAGCTTTGGCCATTCCTTTAGTTTCAGTGTCAATCGAAAACACTGTGCGCCGCTACATGCCGCCAAAAAGCGATTCTTACACTCGCTTGATCGGAACGGAAGACCAATTCGGCAGCATGATTTCCATCGGAATTTCGCTCGAAACTGACGACGAAACCATCTTGACTTCGGAATACATCGGCGTAATCAGAGAGATCACTGACCAAATCGACGCCCTTGAGGGAATCAAGTCCATCAACTCAATCACAAAGATTGACTATGTTTACTCCCTTGACGGAGGCCTTGCCGCCGGCCAATTGCTTGACGACGACTACACAGGTACAAAGGCCGACATTCAAAAAATCAAGCAAAAAATCATCGACTGGCAGGACATGTACAACCGCGTCATCATCGACGACGACTTTCAGGCTGCCCAAATCGCGGCCACAGTCGACCCGGAATTTGGCTCAACGCAGCAAATCGAGCTTTTGCACAAAATCCAAAAAATCGCCTACGCCGCCATCGAAGGCCACGACCTTGAGGTCCGCTTTTACGGCGACCCGGTATTGAGCGACAACGCTTCCGACTACATGATTCACGACTTGCTCACGCTCATTCCGCTCGTAACTTTGGTAGTATTGCTTTCCCTTTACTTCTCGTTCCACACATTCTCAGGAACCTTGCTGCCGCTCATCTCCGTATTGATGGCGACGATTTGGTCTTGCGGAATCATGGACTTGCTCAACATCACCTTTACAATCGTGGCCAGCGTCATTCCGGTATGCTTGATTGCTTGCGGCTCCGCTTACGGAATCCACGTCATCACCCACTACGAAGCCGCCGTCAAAAAGATTGAAGGCGAAATCACAAAAGAAAAGCACTTGGACGCCATTTGCGAAGGCCTCAAGGACGTTTGGGTGGCGGTTTTGTTGGCCGCCGTCACGACAATCGCAGGCTTTATTTCGCTTGTAACAAGCCCCATCGAGCCTCTCAAGAGCTTCGCGATTTTCTCTGCCGCCGGCGTCGCATTCTCATTGCTTATTTCTGTCACATTCATTCCGGCCGCGCTTTCGCTTCGTCCAATCAACCGCGTCGGCAAGCGCCGCTTTAGCCAGCTTTCGGACAAAATCAAGGCCAAGGTCTTGCGCGAACGCGAGCGTCTCGGAGGCCACAAGGACGAAGCCCGCGGCCGCACCTTGTACAGCATTTACCACTTCTGCGCCGGCACAAAGCCCCGCTTGGTGATTTTCTCAGTCTTGATTTGCTTGTTCTCCTTCCTTGGCGTCAAGCAATTGGTAATCAACACGGCTTTAGTCGACTACTTCCCGGCCAACAGCAAATTCCGCGAGGACATCAAATTTGTCGACGAAACCTTCGCCGGAACCAACGACGTATACTTTGTAATCAGCGGCCAGGAAAAGGGCGACATGACAAAGCCCGAAATCCTCAAAGCCGTAGACGACTTGCAAAACCACTTGCTTGACGACTATCCGGAATACATCGGAAAGGCCGTTTCTTTCACCACATTCATTAAGAGAATGAACCAGGTTATGCACGCTCCTATGACAGCCGCTGCCGAGGGAACGGAAGACTTTGCCGCTGACTCAGGCTCTTACGCCGAAGACGACTGGGGCGACTCAGGCGATGATTGGGGCGATTCGTCCAGCGACGAATGGGCAGACGCTGGCGACGATTGGGGCGACTCGGCCGCCGAAGAAAGCGCCCAAGCCGCCGCTCCGACAAAAGAATGGGTTGACCCCAACATCCAGCACGCAAAGGACTTGCAGGAGCAAATCACCGTTCAAAAGGCTTTGGAAATGTTCGCCACAGCCTACACGGCGGCCGGCGGAAAGAACGCCACCGTCGAAGGAATGGTCAAAGAGCTTGAAAAGCTTTTCAACTTCAACGGCATAGACTACTACGAAGTTCCTTACGACTTGGACAAATATCCCGCCGCCACCCGCGAAGGCTTGGCCAACCTCGTAAGCCAGTACTTGCTTCTTTACAGCGGCTCGCTCGACAGATTCAGCGACGACCAGCTTGCGCCAAAAACAATCCGCATGCAGGTTCAGCTTAGATGCCACGACACACACAAAATCAAGGAAATCATCCAAGAAGCGCAGGATTACGCCAAGACAAACTTCCCTGTAGGCTACACATTGGTTCCGACAGGAAACGGCGAAATGGAAGTTTCAATGACCGACATGGTAATCTCAAGCCAGGTGACAAGCATCTTGTTCTCAATCTTCATGGTATTTGTCATCATCGCGGTTTCATTCAAGTCGCCGGTCGCCGGTTTGCTTGGAGCGGTGCCCTTGGCCTTTACAATCATCCTTAACTTTATGACTATGGGCTTTACCGGCATCCAGCTTGACTTGGTAACCAGCATTATCGCCAGCGTCGCGATCGGCGTAGGAATCGACTACACGATCCACTTTATGGAAAGCTACAAGGCCGAGCGCGCCAAGAGCGACAACGTCGAGGAAGTCACGATGAGAACCTTTGCCGTAAGCGGCTTGGGAATTGTAACAAACGCGCTTGCCGTTGGTTTAGGCTTCTTGGTATTGCTCTTCTCAAAATTCCAGATTTTGAGATGCATTGGTTTGCTGGTGGCTATCGTAATGTTCTCCAGCTCTTTCTTGGCTATGACTGTAATCCCTGGCGTTCTCAACGCCTTTGATCCCAAGTTCATCAAGCCAAAAGAAAGCAAGTAATATAACGCAAATTATTTTTAATACCTTAAGGAGGGTATGATATGAAAATGACAAAATTATTCGTTGCAGCCGCCGCTGCTCTCACTGTTGGAACAATGGCTTTTGCCCTTGACGGAAGAACTGTAATGCAGAACGCCGACAACGTTAAAAAGCCGGCCTTCACTCGCGCGCAGGTAAAGATGGTATTGATCGAAAAGAGCGGAGCCAAAGAAGAGCGCATTATCGACGAATGGGGAAAGAACGAAGGCGGTCTTTCTACAGTTGTAATGCAGTTCAACACTCCCGCCAGCGTAAAGGGAACCCGCTTTAGCCAAAAGGAAAACGCTTCCGGCCCGGACACAAAGTTCATCTTCTTGCCCGATGTTGGAACAGTCCGCCCGGTTGCCGCCAGCCAAGGCTCAAGCTCATTCATGGGAAGCGACGCCACATACGACGACATGTCAACTCGCGAAGTTGACGCCGACACCCACGAATTGCTTGCCGAAAAAGAAGCCAAGAACGGCTTTGCCAACTGCGCCAAAGTAAAGTCTACTCCCAAAGACCTTAAGGAAGCCCAGTACGCTTACCGCATCTCTTGGGTTGACAAAGACACATGGGTTCCGGTTTACGTAGAAATGTACAGCAAAAAGACTGGAAAGATTTGCAAGACTTTGGAAGTAAAGTCTCTTAAGGTAATCAAGGGCTACCCCACTCCGCTCATCAACGAAATGACAAATCTTGAGACTGGCCACAAGACTCAGCTTTTGATGACAGAAGACCGCCTCAAGTTTGACGAGCCGATCAACCCCGCTTACTTTAGCAAAGGCTTCTTGCAGAACGGAAAAGTTTCAAAATAAGACTTGCCAAGGCTGCCGTCGCAAAGGCGGCGGCCTATGCGTTTGAACAAATCTCTTCTTTGTGATACAATCAATCCATTATAAAAAGTAAAAAAATTAAATGCAGTTAAAGGAGATTGTTATGACTGTAACCAAAAAAATCTTTGCTGTCAGCATCGCTTGCGCCTTGCTTGCGGCAAACGTTTACGCTCAAAGTGATTGGGGCGACGATGGAGCTGTTGAAGAGACGTCAGAACCTACATTTTGGGACAGATTCAAGATCAGCGGCGACGCCACTTTGGCCGGCCGCGCCTACTTTGACGGAAAATCCGTTTACACAACAACAACAAACGTAATTCCGCGCCTCAAGCTTGGCTTTGACTACGAAGGCAACGCCACAAAATTCAGCTCAAAGCTTCGCTTTGACGAGCAGACCTTGCGCTACGACAACGAGATGATTCTTGACGAATTCAGCGCCGACTTGTTCGTAGGAAACTGGGTTTTGAGCGCCGGTAAAATGAAAGTCGTTTGGGGAAAAGGCGACAAGCTCCACGTGCTTGACAACTTTAACTCAAACAACTACTACGACTTTTTGATTCCCGACTACCTCGACCGCCGCAACGCCGAGTACATGTTCCGCGCCCAGTACAACAGCCCGTATGGCTTCCGCTTGGAAGGAATCTATACCCCGATGATGCACGGCGAAACCTACGCTGATAAAAAGAGCCCCTGGTATCCCAACAAAGTCGCAACATTGACAAACAATGTTTTAACTTATCTTGACACAAAATATAGTTCTTTAAAACCTTCAACAGCGCAAAAAGTTTTATCAACATCAGAGGACCTCTATCCCGACACCCATAAGCTTGAATACGGCCAGTTTGGCGGCTACCTTAACTTTACTGTTGGCCTCTTTGACTTTGGCGTTTCTTACTACAACGGCCGCTACAAGCAAGTTTCTGCTGATTTAACAGGTTTAATCGCCTTAAAAATGCAAGGAACTCCTTATGCTTCATACGCTCTACCATATGTTGGCCTTCCGAAACTTTCTTACGACAAAGTTCAGTCATTCGGCCTTGACATGCAGACTGCCCTTGGACCCTTTACAGTCCGCGCCGAAGCCGTTTACAACCTTACAAAAGACACAGACGGAACCGATCCTTGGACCCACAACAACAGCATCGGCTACCTCTTGGGCTTTGACGTAAGCCTCCCGATCCACAACGTGACCTTGAATGTTCAGGGAACGGGCAACATCGTTCTTAAGAAAGACAAAATTTTGGACGGAAAAATTGTTTTTAGCGGCGTAGTTCCTTTTGCAACTAAGGAATACGACATTGACAACGACCCCACAGGCTGCTACACAAACCACAAAGTCGTAGTTCAGTTGCAGGACACATTCTACTATGAAAAAGTAACGGCAACAGTAAAGGCCATCTACGGCATTGAGCGCTACGACTTGATCCTTATGCCCGAAGTTTCGTTCAAAGTTCGCGACGGCTGGAAGGCTACTGCCAGCGGTTTGTTCATCACAAACTTGAACAAAGAAGAAAACAGCGAGTTCTACGGCTGGTTGAACAACAGCTTCATTCAGTTGGCTGTAAACTACACATTCTAAACAAGGCGGCAGGCTATTATGAGTCAGGAAGACGAATTGTTAAATTTGTTTAAAAACGTAAATGATTTTATTCCCATTTTTCAAGCTCTTGCTGATTCAGAACGCCTGCTTATTTTGCTCAAGCTCTTTTACGCCGGTCCAAACGGAAAGAACGTGACAGAGCTTAGCGGCAAAACCCGCCTTTCGCGCCCGGCGGTAAGCCACCACTTAAAGGTGCTTAAAGCCGCCGGCATCATTGATTCGCGCAAGGACGGAACGCAAGTCTATTATTCGCTTGATTCAAAACAAAAAATTGTAAAAATAGAAAATCTTGTAAACGCGTTGTTAAAACATTTAAAGATGATTGACGCAAATCAAAACGAGCCGCTAGAAGACGAAGCCCTTGAGCGCATTGTTTCCAAAGCGCGCGACGTGATTAAAAGCGCATAATCAGAGTCCTGTTCCTTCGTCAATTCCCATCATTATATTCATGCACTGAACGGCGGCGCCGCTGGCTCCCTTTCCCAAATTGTCAAAGCGGGAGCACAAGCAAATGCGGTCGTCATTGCCGTAAACAAAAATCTGCATATTATTGGTTCCGCTCAAAGTGTTGGCGGGAATAAAGGCTTCCGGCAAAACGCTCTCGCCCATCAGCGGCGCCACTTTCACAAAACGGCTTCCTTCGTAGTGGGCCGCAATCTCGTCGCGAACGCCCGCCGCACCCGTCTTTTTGGCCAGCAAACGTCCGTAAAGGGGAATCGTCACCGTCATTCCGCTAAAGTAATCGCAAACGTAAGGATTAAAAATCGGCTCATATGCAAGACCGCAAACTGCTTTCATTTCCGGCAAGTGCTTGTGCTCTTGGGTAAGTGCGTATTGGCGCGGCGAGTCCAGCTCGGGATTGCGGCCCGGATCCTCGTATTGGGCGATGGCCTTTTTTCCCGCTCCGCTGTAGCCTGAGACCGCGTGGCAAACCAAGGGATAGTCCGGCGCGATGATTCCATGCTTTACAAGCGGGTAAACCAAGCTAATAAAGCCGCTCGCGTAGCAGCCCGGAACGGCGACGCGCTTGGAAGAAATGATTTTGGCGCGATGTTCCGCCGACAATTCCGGAAAGCCGTAAGCCCAATCAGGGTTGGTTCTGTGCGCGGTGGAAGCGTCGATGATTCTTGTGTTGGGATTAGCGCAAAGGCTTACGGCTTCTCTAGAGGCCGCGTCCGGCAAGCACAAAAAAGTTATGTCCGAAGCATTGATGCATTCCGCGCGAGCGGCGGGATCTTTGCGCTTGTCTTCGTCAATAAGGATAAGCTCGATGTCTTTTCGGCCGGCAAAGCGCTCGTATATTTTAAGGCCGGTTGTGCCTTCTTTTCCGTCAATAAAAATTTTGTAAGCCATATTTTTTTCCTTAAATTTGAATCGTGCCAAAGCGGCGAGTTTTGTCTATAAAATATCAGATTAGAACGAATTGTTCAACAAAGTCCGCGATTCCGTCTTGATCGTTTGTGAGCCGGGTCACATAAGCGGCCTCGTTTTTTATTTCTTCCAAGCCGTTCGACATGCCGACGGACATTCCGCACTTTACAATCATTGTCTCGTCGTTCATACTGTCGCCAAAGGCCATTACTTCCTTCATATTAATTCCAAGACGGCCGCACAAAAATTCCAGGGCCTCGCCCTTTCCACAATTTACAGGAAGGATTTCCAAAAAGTAAGGCTTGCTTATCAAAGCGACGGCGCGGCCCTCAAAGCGCTTGGCCAACTCTTTTTGCAAGCCGACCAAAATTTTTGGGTCGCCGGGAATCATCATTTTGGCAAAACCCGCCGCCAAAAAATTTTCAAAGTCTGGAACGATTTCCGAAGGAACGCCGGTAAGCTTTGAATCCATTCTTGTGTACTCGTTGTCAACGTTGGCGTAAACCATAGAGCTGCTGTAAACCTGGCACGGAAGGCCAACCTTGTCCGCCGCCTTCATCGCTTCTACCAAAACGTCTCCGCTTACCTTGGCCGAATATATTTCTTGGCGCTGGTGCAAGTCAACCACAACCGAACCGTTTGACGCGACCGCGTAACGGCCTTGCTCGGTTCCCGCCACATCCAGGCGGCGGACAAATGGCAAAATCGCGCTTGGCGACCTGCCGGAACAAATGGCGATGTAAATTCCTTGGGCGGCGGCTTTTTTTATAACTTCCACCGTTCTGTCGGAAATCAAAAGCTTGTTATTTAAAAGGCTGTCGTCCAAGTCCAGCGCGATCAATTTTGGAGCGATTTTGCCGTCGGGCAGCTTTTGTGTTTCTATTCCCATAAATCAAAATGCCTCGTTTTTTGTCCGGCCGGTGTCGCGAATCACGCCGGGAATATATTCCGGGTCCTTTGTTCGGACAATCGTTCCGGCCTGCAAATCGTATTTTGTGTAAATGACGCAGTCGTGGCCGTCGCACGCCCAAGAAAGTTCAAGGCCGGTTTCCGGGTCCACAAAAAACCACGAATCCTTTTCGCTTACAACGGCGGTAACGTCCGGGCTTACAAACTCAATTTCTTGACCGGCTTTGACCATGTTCATCGGCTGGTAATGGTATGCCTTCCATCCGTCGCGGGCGGCGACAGCGGGCGGCGCCTTTTTGGGATGCTTTTTATAGTCGGACAAGCGCGCCTCGCGGGCGGCAGGATGCATTGAGTCTAATTCAGTTTGACGCAATTTAATTGTATCATCGCCTTTTTGCAAAAGCGCGCGGACTTCGTCGTCGGACAAGCGCTGGCCGATTGTAGCCGCCAAATCGTAGGGGCTGTCGCTGGCGCCGGTGGTCGTCTCGTTGGCGTCGGCCGCGTTGTAGTAAAAGCCGGTGGTCGATTCGCGGTGGGCCACGTTCTCCAATTCCGCCACAAAGGGAGCGGCTTCTTCTTGGCTGATTTTTCCTTCAAGCGCGTCCAAGGCCTTGCGGTAGGCGCGGGTGACCAAGGCCACATAATAAAGGCTTTTCATTCGGCCTTCGATTTTTAGGGAATCGACGCCGGCGGCCTTGAGGTCGGCCAAATGCTCAATCATTCGCAAGTCTTTGCTAGAAAGAATCGCCGTGTAGTTTTCGCCCTCAAAAACAGGAAGGTATTCTCCGGGCCGGCTGGCTTCTTCCAAAACAAGGCCGCCGCTTTGGGCGATTCTTTTTGCGTCGGCTTCCGACAAGCCGGCGTTTGTGTTCACGTTAAAATTCCACCTGCAGGCGTGGGAACAGAGGCCGCCCTGCGCGCTGCGGTTGGTCAAATAGGCGCTCATAAGGCAGCGGCCGGCGTAGGCTATACACATCGCTCCGTGGACAAAAACTTCCAGCTCCATGTCGGGAACAGCGTCCTTGATTTGCCGGATTTCGGCAAGGCCAGCCTCGCGGCCAAGAACCACTCGGCTAAAGCCCATCGACTTGTACATTTTTACGGCCTCGCGGTTTACGCAAGAAGCCTGGGTGCTAAGGTGCAGCGCCGCGTTTGGAAAATGCTTTTGCAGTATCGGAACGATTCCCAAATCCTGAACGATAAAAGCGTCTATCGGGTACTGTTTAAAGTAGTCCACGTTTTGCAATAGATTGTCGATGTCTTTGTTATGGAAGATTATGTTAAGGGCGCAATGAAGCTTTTTTTGCGGGAACTGCTTTTTTAGGGCGTTGACCCTTTCGACGTCACCCTCATAAAAGTTGTCGGCCTTGGCCCGCAAGGAAAAGCGCTTTAGGCCGATGTAGGCCGCGTCGGCTCCATACGCGTAGGCGTAGTATAATTTTTGCGAATTGCCCGCCGGGCTCAGCAGTTCCATCTTTCTATTAGGCCTCTACGGTTATGCTGTTTTCCAAGACGGGGGAACGGGTCAAAGTCTGTTCGTCGGCAGTCTCGCGCTTAAATGTAATCAGCTTTCCGACCTTTTCGATGGCCAAGTGGGATTCGGCCAAAAATTCGTCGGCCATTTGGAACATGAACATCATGTCGGGCCAAACGTCAAGCTCGCAAACATTTCCCGCTTTTGTCATCACTTTTTGGAAGAGCTTTGCGTCGTTCAAAAGGACTTCTTTTTCTCCCATTTGTATAAAAACAGGAGGAAGCCTTTGCAAGCCCTCTTCCGAGATGAAAATCGGAGAAACCATCGGATTTTCCAAATTTCCGGAATAAGTGTAAATGTCGCCGCTTTTTCGCAAGGCTTCGGAACTGATGATCTCGTCATGCGCCTTTTTGTTCTTTATCAGCGCCGAATTGGGAGAAAGGCTCAGCCAGGGCGAAAACAAAATTATTTGCTTTATGCAAGAGCGGTAGCGTTCCTTTAAAGACAAAACCAAGGCCAAAGCCTGGCTGGCCCCAGATCCGTCGGCGGCGACAATAATTTCGGGCGATTCCTGCGTCCTTCCGTCAGCCGAAGAGTCAAGGGAGCAAGCCACTTGTTCCTCCGTGAAGACGTTCCTAAAAACGTTCTGCAAATCCTCAACGGCCGCAGGAAAAGCGTAGGCAGGAGCCAGTCTAAAATCAGGCACTACAATTCTGCAGCTAGTCGCCGCCGCCAAAGAGGCGCAAAAACCCCTCCACGCCTGCCTGGATCCACCAACAAAGGAACCTCCGTGAACATAAATCATAATTCTGTGCAAAGAATAGATTTCGGGGGCCAAAACGTCGCACTGGATATTGGTGTATTCCTGCTCGGAACATTCAACATGGTTTGGCAAAATTGCCTTATAAAACTTTTTGTCAACGCTTTCTCTAAAATCCTCAACCTGCTGCTTTGAGGAATAAACGAGAGTTTTTAACTTTTTAATAGCGGACTTTCTGTCATCGGCTTTATTCATAATTGTCCTATTCTATCATATTTTGCGCGCTTGACGCAAGTTTCTTTTCCCTTATATAATTTGCAAAGTTTTTTTAGGAGGAAGTTATGAAAAAACTAACAATTGCAAGCGCGGCCCTTATCTTGGGAATTATTTCCTCAGGATTCTGCGCCAAAAACGCGGAACCGGAAACGGCTCCCGCAATGTCATTTAACGGAGCGGAAAACAGCGTCGTTCTCGACACATCCACGTTGAAAGGCAAGTTTAGCCAAAACGTTCGCTTTATCAGCGGATTGGACGGCGAAAACTCATTTGTAGTCCGCTACTTTGACGCCGGCAAAAAAGACTGGATTGTCTTTGGAGGAGCCACTACAACAAGCTTTGCCGACACCGCTTTTATAAACAGCCGCGGCCATCTTGGAAACCGCCGTTGGATTGCGGTTACCCCGGAAAACGCAGGCTCTTACAAGTGCGAAATCGCTCCCGTTCACAACGACCTTTACATCTATGTCTTCCCGGCAAAATCACCGGTTGACGCCGCCACAAAGGCAAAGGCCGCCATCATTGACCCGTCAAAATATGTCGGAAAATTCAACGACAATGTCGCCATCGTAAACAACACGAAAACCTTTAACGAAGCGTTTACGGTTTATGGATTTAATGACAAGGACGGAGATTGGTCAAAGATCGGCAGCGTAAGATTTGAAGCCCTCAAAGAAGAACGCGTCGTAAAAACACCCTATGACAAAGTTTCTATCTTTAAGGGATTTGCTGTCGTACCCGCAAGCGGAAAGACTTACACTTACAAAACCACTGCCGCCAGCCACGACTTGATCATAACCGCTCAAGAATAAAGCGCAAACTTATGCCGCTGTCTTTAAGCGGCATTTCTAGCCCGCCAAAAAAACGGCGGGCTATTTTTTTGCCCATCCATCAAAACGAAAAAAGTTTCCAGAGCCCCCGCTCCGCCCTAGCACAAAAACAACTAACAACCATTCGTTTTGGATTTCATTTACGAACGTTTGTTAGTTTAGCGCTCGTTGTGGAAAAGTTGTGAATTGTGTGAAATGTTGCCCAACCCCAAAGCGACAGACCCAGTGTTTCACGTGAAACAAAAGTTGCCTATTTTTGACACACCGAAATAGTTTCACGTGAAACAAAAAACAACAAACGCTAAAACCGCCCCACCCCTTACACTCTTCTTCCAGTTCTAAAATTATTCGAAAGGAATGTTTCACGTGAAACAAAATATTCTTGGTCTACAAAAGCGAGGGCCTCCCATAATCCGGTTTTCCACAATTGTGGAAAACTTGTGTAAATTGTGGAAGCTTTGTTGACTCTAGATTTCTTACTGTGTTTCACGTGAAACACATGGGCATAAAAAAACCAGGGAGCAAGTCCCTGGTATGCCTGATGTGTTTTATTGTTGCAGACGAATCTGCTTCCCCTCGGTTGTAAGTATATTACAAAAAAAATTTTTTGTCATTAAAAATTTGCTAAAAATAACAAATTTTTCAAAACTTTTTTGCTCTCCTTTTTAGAGGGTCTATTTACTTATAATATAAAGAATTAGCTTATAACTCTTTATATTATAACAAGTTACACTACCCGATAGGGGCTACTTCTTTTCGTCGGCTTCCTCGTCCTGCGGGATCTTGTCAACGCCGACCAAGAAGTCAGGGTCCGAAATCTTTACGACTTTAACGCCGGTTGAACCGGCTCCCTGCTGGTTGATTGTGTTAACGCTTACGCGCAAAGTCTTTCCCTGGCTGGTCATGCAGACAATCTCTTCGCTGTCTTTGACAGAAAGCAAGCCGATGATTTCGCCGCGCTCGCCGGTGTTGCCAAAAATCTTTTGTCCGCCGGTACCGCGTCCGTGAGGCTTAAAGTCGTCAAAGGCGACTCTCTTTCCGTAGCCTTTTTCGGTCAAAAGCAAAATGCTTTCGCCTTCGGTATAGGTAATGGCTCCGCTAACTTCGTCGCCTTCGCTAAGCTTCATGCCCTTAATGCCGCAGCTGGCGCGGCCCATTTCGCGGACGTCGGCTTCGCTAAAGCGCAAGGCCTTTCCGTTGCGGGAAATCAAGAAGATGTCCGAAGAGCCGGCTGTCGGAATGGCGCTGACAAGTTTGTCGCCTTCCTTTAGCTTTAGGCCGATGATGCCCTTGACGCGCGCGTTGGCAAACTCGCTGGTCTGGACTTTCTTCACCACGCCGCTGGCCGTCGTCATGAACAAGTAAGTGTCGTCGGAGAATTCCTTAAGCGGAACGACCGTCGTAATTTCTTCGTCCGCTCCAATGGCAATCAAACTCTTGATGTGGGTGCCGCGGCTGTTCTTTGACATTTCGGGAATTTCGTGAACCTTGATCCAGTAGGCGCGGCCCAGGTTGGAAACGAACAAGATGTAGTCATGGGTGCTTCCGATGAACAAGTGGTTCACGTAGTCGTCCTCGATGAGCGCCGTGCTGTTGCTTCCGGTTCCTCCCCTGCCCTGCTTTTTGTAGCTGGTGACGGAGGCGCGCTTTACGTAGCCAAGCTTTGAAATCATTACGACCATGTCTTCTTCTTTTATCAAGTCTTCGACGTTGATTTGGTCAACCTCGTCGCTTACGATTTCCGTTTTGCGGTCGTCGCCGTATTTTTCGGCCAGCTTGTTGGTCTCGTCTTTTATAAGGCCAAGAATCTTTTCGTGGTGGGCCAGAAGATCTTCCAAGTGGTCGATGAGGGCTTGCAACTCCCTAATCTCTTTTTGCAAGTCTTCGATTTGAAGATGGGTAAGGCGCTTGAGCTGCATGTCAACGATGGCCTGGGCCTGCTCGTCGTCAAAGTCAAAGCGCTTTTCAAGGGCAAGCTTTGCGGATTCCGTGTCGCGGCTTTCTTTGATGATTTTTATCACTTCGTCAATATTGTTGATGGCCGTGATGAGCGCCTGCAAGATATGCATTCTGTGCTTGGCCACTTTTAGGTCGTAAATCGTGCGGCGGGTGATTACCTCGTCGCGGTGGTTTACAAAGTGCTGGATCAGCTGCTTTAGCGTCAACACTTCCGGCTTTAGGTAAGTCTTGGGAAGGGTCAACATTCCCGGCTCGTCGTAGCGGTTTCCGCCGTTTTCCAAAACTTGCGGAACAAGAGCCAAGTTGATTACGCCAAAGTTTGACTGCAAGTCGGTCTTGGCAAAAAGCTGGTTCAAGACCAGTTTTGTCACAGCGCCGCGCTTTAGGTCAACCACAAGGCGCATTCCGGAGCGGTCGGAAGACTCGTCGTTGGCGCCGGAAATTCCTTCTATCTGCTTGTCGCGGACAAGCTCCTTTATGCGGCGAATTATGTTGGTCGTATTTATTCCGTAGGGAACTTCTGTAAAGACAATCGACTCGCGGCCGTGCTTGTCGGTCTCGACCATAAATTTTGATCGAATCGTGATTTTGCCGCGGCCAGTCTTGTAGGCTTTTTTGATTCCGTCGCGGCCGTAGATTACGCCGCCGGTAGGAAAGTCGGGTCCCTTTATGTAGCGGCAAAGCTCGTCGATTGAAATTTCGGGGTTGTCGATGTAGGCCGCGATGGCCGCCGCCACTTCCCTTAAGTTGTGGCTGGGCATGTTGGTGGCCATTCCTACCGCGATTCCAGTCGTTCCGTTGCAAAGAAGGAATGGAAAGGATGCCGGAAGAACCGAAGGCTCTACGGTGGTGTCGTCAAAGTTAGGCAGCATGTCAACCGTGTTCTTGCTGATGTCGGCCACCATCTCTTCGGTGATCTTTGACATCTTGGCCTCGGTGTAACGGTAGGCGGCGGCCGGGTCTCCGGCAATAGTACCAAAGTTTCCTTGTGGAGTTACGGTCGTGTAACGCTGCGCGAAGTCTTGTCCAAGGCGCACCAAGGCGTCGTAAACCGACATGTCTCCGTGCGGGTGGTAGTGGCCCAAAACTTCACCGACGATTTGCGCGCATTTTTTTGTCTTTCCGCCGCTAGTAAGGTTAAGCTTGTCCATCGCGTACATGATTCTGCGGTGAACGGGCTTTAGGCCGTCTCGAACGTCGGGCAAGGCGCGCTGGACGATTACCGACATCGAATAGTCGATGTAAGCTTTTTTTACTTCGTCCTCAATCGGAATTTGTATTACAGTTCCGCCCTCAGGCGTTTTGATTTCTTCCATATCTCTTTCCTAATCTTTTATATATCCAAATTGGCGTAGCTGGAATTGCTTTCGATGAACTCGCGGCGTGGCTCGACTTCCTCTCCCATGCAAACGCTGAAGATTTTGTCGGCGGCTTCCGCGTCGGGAATCGTGACCACGCGCATCTTGCGGCGGGCGGGATCCATCGTCGTTTCCCAAAGCTGCTTTCCGTCCATTTCGCCAAGACCCTTGTAGCGCTGGACGTCCGCCTTTTCGCGCTGGTCGCCCAAGGCCGCCAAAGCGTCGTCGCGCTCTTGGTCGGAGTAGCAGTAAACGGGTTCCTTCTTTCCAAGCTGCACCTTAAAAAGCGGCGGCATGGCAAGGTAGACATAGCCGTTCTCAATAAGCTGCGGCATATAGCGGAAGAAGAATGTCAAAAGCAGAGTGCGGATGTGGCTTCCGTCAACATCGGCATCGGCCATGATGATGATTTTATGGTAGCGCAGCTTTTCGATGTTAAAGTCTTTTCCAAAGCCGGCGCCAAGCGAAGCGATTACAGGCTCCAGCTTGTCGTTGTTCATTACTTTTTCAGGGCGGACTTTCTCAACGTTGAGCATTTTTCCCCAAAGCGGCAAAATTGCTTGGATTTTTGGGTCGCGTCCTTTTTTTGCGGAACCGCCCGCCGAATCACCCTCGACTATGTAGACTTCGCACATTTCTGGGTCTTTGAGCGAGCAGTCGGAAAGCTTTTCGGGCAAGCCAAAGCCGTCCGACAAAGACTTTTTGCGGCTGGCGTCCTTGGCCTTTTTTGCCGCGATGCGGGCGGTGGCTTCCGCCAAGGCCTTGTCCAAAAGCGCTTCCAAAACGCTGGGGTTTTGCTCAAAAAAAAGCGTAAGCTTTTCTTTTACAAGCGCGTCAACGATCGTTCGCACTTCGGTGTTTCCAAGCTTTTCTTTGGTTTGGCCTTCAAACTCAGGCTCGGGAACTTTCATAGAAACAACAAGCACGATTCCCGAAAGAATGTCCTCTATGCGGAGTTTTTCGTCCTTGTCGGCTTTTTCAAGGCGCTTTTTGAACTTGTCGTTTGAATCAAGGAATTTGTTCAATACAAAGTTTATAGCGTTCTTAAAGCCGTCAAGGTGGGTTCCGCCCTCGCGGGTGTTGATGTCGTTTACGTAAGTGTTGATGCTTGAAGAATAGCCTGAGTTGTACTGAAAGGCGCATTCAGTCACGACGTTGTCGCGCTCTCCGGTAATGTAAATCGGATTTTCTGGAAGGTAGAACTTAGACGTTGTCTTTTGGTTCATTTCCTTGACGTACTGGGTAATGCCGCCCTCAAACTTGTAGACGGCTTCCTTGGGTTCTTCCAAGCGCTCGTCGCGGAAAATGATTGTGATTCCGTTGTTCAAAAAGGCAAGTTCCCTAAGGCGTTTTGACAAAACGTCAAAGTTGTAGGTTGTAGTTTCCTGGAAAATAGTTTTGTCAGCCTTCCAACGGATTGTAGTTCCGTGGCGGTCGCTTGATCCTATTTCCTCAACTTTTGTAGTGGGTTTTCCTATGCTGTACTTTTGCTGGTACTTTTTTCCGTCGCGCTCTACTACGGCTTCCATCCAAGTGGAAAGAGCGTTTACGCAAGAAACTCCTACGCCGTGCAAACCGCCGGAAACCTTGTAGTTGTCCTTGTTGAATTTTCCGCCGGCGTGAAGCTTGGTCAATACCAATTCCAAGGCGCTGATATGTTCCGTCGGGTGAATGTCTACAGGAATTCCGCGTCCGTTGTCTTCTACGCGGCAAATGTCGTCTTTTTCCAATGCGACTGTAATCGTGTCGCAAAATCCTGCCATCGCTTCGTCGATGGAGTTGTCAACGACTTCGTAAACCAAGTGATGAAGGCCGTTTGGTCCGGTGGAACCAATGTACATGCCAGGGCGCTTTCTTACCGCTTCCAATCCTTTTAGGACTTGAATGTTGCCTGCTGAATAATTTTCGCTCATTTTTATAATTCCTATAAAACTAATTTAAAATAGAAAAAAGACAATCATTTTATTATACTAGTATTGAAAAAAAAAGTAAAGTAAGTTTATAATGGGCTAGGAATAGTTATGAACGACAACAATTATAAAGAAATATGGGTAGAAGCTTTAAATCAGCTTAGAAACCAATACAAAGAAAACGGACGCGAAAATGAATTTAACCTATGGTTCAACCTTGAATATGTGAGCGACCAAGGAAACGAAATCACCGCTGCAGTCGCAAGCGACTTTATGCTTTCACAAATGACAGAAAGGGGAAACATCAAAACAATCAAGAATAAAATCAAAGAAATAAGCGGAATCGACATTGAAATTAAATTTTCAGTAAAAAACACAAGCGTTTTAAACGAGGAAAATAAAAAGGAAGAGGAAAAACCCTCCAAAAAAGCTGAAAAATCCGTTCCAACAGAAAAAAACGCGGAAGAAGAAATAAAAAAGCATCCAGACCTTAGCGAAAACTTCACTTTTGAAACCTTTGTTCCAGGCGACAACAATATGTACGCTTATCAAGCCTCAATGGCAGCCGCAAAAAATCCAGGAAAAAAATATAATCCTATTCTTTTGTACGGCGGAAGTGGTTTGGGAAAAACCCACTTGATGCAGTCAATCGGAAATTACATATATAAAGAAAAAAAGGGTAAAATTAAACTAGCATACATAAATACCGAATCCCTTATGAATGAGTTTACCGATTCCCTCCAAAAACAGTCGCCACAAAAATTTAAGAATAAATTCAGAAACGTTGACGTTTTTTTGCTGGACGACATTTATTTTTTGGAAGGAAAAGAAGGAATTCAGGACGAAGTATTCTACATATTTGAAGCCCTATACCAAAAACAAGGACAAATGGTATTTACCTGCGACCGTCCTATAAACGAGCTTAAAGGCATAAAAGAACGCTTAAGAACAAGATTCAGCAACGGCGTTTGCATTGACATGCAGCCTCCAAATTACGAAACAAGAAAAGCCATTCTCTTAAAAAAGCTTTCTTTGATGGACAGAACTTTAAACGACGAAATAATTGACTTTATTGCCGCCAACATAGAAAGCGACGTTAGAGACCTTGAAGGAGCCCTTAAAAAAGTTGTAGGCTACGCGGATTTTATGAACAAAGAGTTGACTTTGGATGTGGCAAAGCAGCTTTTGCAGGAAAACATTAGTTCAAATCTTGGAGGAAACGTTTCAATCGACACAATTCAAAAAATAGTCGCCGATTATTACGGAATTTCCGTCCAGGAAATAAAGAGCAAAAAGCAAAGCAAAAAAATAGCCTTTCCAAGGCATGTAGCCATTTATATTGCCAGAAAATTGACTGAAATGTCCTTTACTGAAATTGGAAGCGAATTTGGAGGAAAGGATCATTCAACTATTATGAGCAGCTGCAAAAAAATTGAAGACCAGATAAAGATTGACGCTACATTGGACAACGCGATTAAGAATATGATTAAGGACATCAAGAACAAGAAGTAGGAGATTTTTCAATAGGCTTAAATTATATTAAATTTATAAATTTTAATAATGATAATAATAAGAAGTGTTGAAAAGTTAAAAGCTGTGTTAAGTCTTTATAAAAAAAGAAAATAAAGATGTTAAAAATTTAAAGGAGTTTTCCACAAAAATTACACTTTTCCACAATTTAAAAAGTTTTCCACAATTTATTAGCAAAGAAAAAACAAAAAATCCATAAAAAAAATAAATTTACAAGACCCTATGCAAAAACAAAGTATTGCGCTATAATAGAAGTCTAAAAGTTTAAGGGAGGATCTTAAAAAATGAAATTTCAGTTTGATCGCGACGCGATGATTAAAGAAGTGGCTATCGCCCAGGAAATTATCGCAAACAAAAGTCCGATTTCAGTTCTTTCTAACGTTCTTTTAATTGCCGAAAACAACACGCTAACAATAAAAGCTTCAGACTCAATGGTGGATTACATCACAAAGATTCCTGTAGAGATTCAAGAGGAAGGATCCACAACAATTTACTGCGACAAGTTTATGAAAATCATTTCAAAGGCTCCGCAGGGACAAATTGAATTTGAAAAAAGCGACATCACAGTTACAATTCGTCCGTTAAAGGGACGCTTCACATTGAAAAGCATTGCCAGCGACAAGTTCCCCGAAATCAATTCATTGGAAGGAGGAACTTATTTTGAGCTTCCTTCAAAAGAGTTGAAGGAAATGATCCAGCAAACTTCATTCGCCGTTAGCGAAGACGGAAACCGCCACTTTATGATGGGCGTTCACTTTGAAAAGCAAAACGACAATTTGATTATGGTTGC
>Ga0256407_10002855_pt1 | contig 31928 bp, 22 predicted proteins | sample RumenRJG_04DNA_FD_193489 | JGI IMG/M metagenome (GOLD analysis project Ga0256407, IMG submission 193489) | Bovine rumen microbial communities from Lethbridge, Alberta, Canada - RJG_04 | ecosystem: Host-associated > Mammals > Digestive system > Stomach > Rumen | place: Canada: Alberta...
ACCGGTTGCATTTGCCGGCCGCGTGGTGCGTTTCAATCGCAAGGGCAAGATGTGCTTTATGCACCTCAAGGACCGCTATGGTCGCTTGCAGGTTGTGGTTGCCCGTGACGAAGTGGGCGAAGAAAACTACGAAATCGTGAAGATGACCGACCTCGGTGACTTCATCGGCGTGAACGGTACGATGTTCGAAACGCAGAGTGGTGAATACTCTGTGCGTGCCGAAAAGGTCACGATGCTTTCGAAGGCTGTGCGCCCGCTCCCGGTCGCCAAGGAAAAGGTTGACGAAAACGGCAACAAGGTTGTGTTCAACGAATTTGCCGACGTGGATACCCGCTACCGCCAGCGCTATATCGACATGGCTTTGAACGACGATGTGAAGGAAGTCTTCATCAAGCGTTCCAAGATCATGCAGGCTATTCGTGAATACCTCATCGAAAAGGGTTTCATCGAAGTCGAAACTCCGACGCTCCAGCCGATTTACGGTGGTGCTAACGCTCGTCCGTTTACGACTCACCACAATGCTTGCGACATGACGCTTTACTTGCGCGTGGCTCCGGAACTTTACCTCAAGCGCTGCATCATCGGCGGTATGGAAAAGGTGTTCGAGTTCTGCAAGAACTTCCGCAACGAAGGTATGGACCGTACGCATAGCCCGGAATTCACCGGCCTCGAATTCTACGAAGCCTACGCTGACTACAACGACATGATGGTGCACTTCGAAAACATTTACGAACGCGCTTGCATTGCCGCTAACGGTACGACCAAAATCAACTACCAGGGCAAGGAAATCGACTTCAAGGCTCCGTGGCCGCGCTACAGCATGATTGAAGCCATTGAAAAGTTCGGTGGCATCAAGGTCAATGACATGAGCGACGACGAAATCAAGGCCAAGATGGAAGAACTCGGTGGTCACCTCGATGGTGAATTTACTCGTGGCCGTGGCATCTTGGAACTCTTCGATCTCACGGTTGAAGGCAAGCTCATCCAGCCGACGATCATCAAGGACATGCCTACCGAAAGCACTCCGCTCTGCAAGAAGCACCGCACGACTGCAGGCCTCATTGAACAGTTCGAACCGTATGCCAACGGCTGGGAACTCGGTAACGCTTATACCGAACTTAACGACCCGATCCGCCAGCGCGAACTCTTGGAAGACCAGGTGCGTCGTGGCCGCGGTGGTGAAGGTGAAACCCACCCGATGGACGAAAACTTCATGCATGCTGTGGAAAGCGGTCTCCCGCCGACGGGCGGCGTGGGATTTGGCATCGACCGCATGGTCATGCTCCTCACGAACCAGCAGACCATCCGCGACGTGCAGCTCTTCCCGCTCATGAAGCCGGAAGTGTAGTCTCTCGTCAATTTCTCGTCCAAGATGAATAAACTCGAACTCCTCATTGCTTGGCGTTACTTGGGGGCTCAACGCAAGAGCCTCTTTGTTTCGCTTATTGGTATTTTCAGTATGCTCGGCGTTTCCATTGGCGTGTTTGCGCTGGTGGTGGCGCTTGCGGCGGTCAACGGTTTCGAAGAAGAGGTCACTGCTCAGATGATTGGGAAGGACGCTCACTTTGAACTGATGGCGTACAATGGCAGTCCGATTGGTCCGTACGATAGCCTCACGCAGGAAGTGCAAAAGCGCGTGCCTGACGTAGTTGCTTCGTCGCCGTTTATCGTTTACAAGGTGGGCATCAGCTCCAAGAAGGTGAACGATGGCATTGTCATTTACGGCATTGATCCGGCGACAGCCAAGGGCGTGACGGATATCCACAAGTACATCAAGTGGGGAGAATACTCTGTCGATAGTTTGCAGGACATGGGCGGCAAACTCCGTCCGGGAATTATTCTCGGGACTGGGCTTGCTGCGCGCCTGCGCGTTGTCGTTGGGGACAAACTCGTGTTGCAGACGTTCCAGAGTCCGGACGAGGCGATGAGTGCTGGTGGCCCGAAGATGATGATGTGCGTGGTGAGCGGCATCTTCGAAACGGGCACTTATGAATATGATGGAAACCTTGCGTATGTCGGCATCTCGGATTTGCAGAAGTTGCTCGGCATGGGAAACACTGTGACCGGCATCCAGTTCCGCATCAAGGATCACTGGAAAGCAGGCGAGGCGGTCGATAGCATGGCGACTTGGCTCTCTTATCCGTACTACGGGATGGATTGGAAGTCCAAGAATATCACGCTCCTCAAGTGGATGAATTACGAAAAGTTCATTGTGGCGGCGGTGATTTGTTTGATTATCTTGGTCGCTGCATTCAACATCATTAGCTCGCTTATCATGGTGGTGATTGATAAGACAAAGGAAATCGGCATCTTGCGTAGCATGGGCTTTAGCAAGGCGGGCGTGATGCGCGTGTTCATGCTGATGGGTAGTTTCATTGGCGTGGGCGGTACCGTTGTGGGTGGCTCGATTGGGCTTATCTTGTGCAAACTGCAAGAGGCTTACCACTTCATTAAGTTGCCGGGCGATGTGTACGTGATTCCGTATTTCCCAATCTCGGTGCATGCGATTGACGTGATTTTGATTTTTGTGATTGGTATTGTTTTGTGCGTGTCCGCGACGCTTTTGCCGGCATGGAAAGCAAGCCGCTTGGATCCTGTGGGGGCGATTAGACATGAGTAGTTTATTGCAAACAGTCGACCTTCGCAGAGTTTTCTCCGAGACGGGTGAATCTCTTGAAATCCTTAAGGGTGTGAATTTTTCGATGGATGCTGGCGAGCTTGTGGCTCTCACGGGATCGTCGGGTTCCGGCAAATCAACGTTTTTGAACTTGGTCGGGATGCTCGATACGCCGACTTCGGGCGAGATTTTGTTCAAGGGCAAGCCGCTCAGCAAGTTCAATAGCGAAGAACGTGACATGTACCATCGGAAGCATGTTGGGTTCGTTTTCCAGTTCCATCATTTGTTGACGGAATTTACGGCACTCGAAAACGTTTGCGTGCCGGGGCGTATTCTCGGGACTCCCGAAAAGGAATGCCGTGAACGTGCTGAAATGCTTTTGGAAACGGTGGGCCTCAAGGAACGCCTCAAGCACTTGCCGCGTGAACTTTCGGGCGGTGAACGCCAGCGAATTGCAATTGCGCGTGCGCTCATGAACAACCCGTCTCTCGTTTTTGCGGATGAACCGAGCGGCAACTTGGACGAAGCGAATTCGGCGAAGTTGAACGAACTATTTGGCGAACTCAATGAAAAGTTCCATCAGGCGTTCTTGATTGTGACGCACGATGAAAAGCTTGCGCAGTTTGCAAAACGCCGTGTGATTATGCATAATGGTGTTATTCAGAATGCGGAGTAGGTGGAAGGAAATTTATGGCAGATATTAACGGTATTTTTTCAGCTAAGGCAAAAGCAGCGCTGCAGGCGGCACGTATTGCTGCCCGCAATTTAGGGAGCGACTGCGTAACGGTAGAACACCTTTTGTTTGGTCTTGTTCGTGAGGATTCTGGTGTTGCCTCGGAAACGCTCAAGGCTTTGAAAGTCAACCTGACGGAACTCAGTGAGACAATTCAGCGTGCGTTGAGCACGAATGGCGGTCTCATGACGGTCGGTGGTGATTCTCACGGCGGTCTTTTGACATTTACGGGGCAGTGCAAGGCGGTGCTTTACAATGCCGCGAAGATTGCCAAGGAAGAGGGCGTCCAGTTCATTGGCCCGGAACACTTGATGCTTGCCATTTTGCAGCAGACCGATTCTCCGGCGGCAGCGACTCTCTCGACGTACAATGTGACGTTTGAAAACTATCAGGAAATGCTGATGCAGATCAAGCGCCAGGCTGATGGTCAACCGATGGATGACGGTCAGTCCGACGATGAACCGCGTGAACGTTATACGCAAACTCGTCAGGCGAATCCGCAGTCCCGTTCCAAGACTCCGATTCTCGAACACTTCGGTCGTGACCTTACGGCGATGGCTCGCGCAGGCAAGCTAGACCCGATTATCGGTCGTGAAGCTGAAATTGAACGTTTGATCCAGATTCTTTGCCGTCGCAAAAAGAACAACCCGGCGCTCATTGGCGAACCGGGTGTAGGTAAGACGGCGATTATTGAGGGCCTTGCTCTCAAGATTGTGCAACGCAAGATTCCGGATTTGCTTGCAAACAAGCGTGTTGTGACGCTTGACGTTGCCGCTATGGTGGCAGGTACAAAGTACCGTGGCCAGTTCGAAGAACGCGTGAAGGGCCTTATCATGGAACTCCAGCGCGTTGGCAATTCCGTGATTCTCTTTATCGATGAACTCCACACGATTGTGGGGGCAGGCGGCTCTGAAGGAAGTCTCGATGCTTCTAACATCTTTAAGCCCGCCCTTGCACGTGGTGAACTCCAGTGCATTGGCGCCACGACTTTTGATGAATACCGCAAGTACATCGAAAAGGACCCGGCTCTTGAACGCCGCTTCCAGACGATTATTGTGAATCCGCCGACGGTCGAAGATTCTATCCAGATTCTCGAAGGTCTCCGCCCGAAGTATGAACAACATCATAATGTTCATTACACTCCGGATGCCGTGCGTGCCGCTGTTGAACTTGGTGAACGCTATATTAGCGAACGTTTCTTGCCGGATAAGGCGATTGACGTACTCGATGAGGCGGGCGCTCGCGTGCGCTTGAACTCCATCAAGATTCCGCAGGACTTGCAGAACATGGAAGACGAGCTTGGCGAATGCCTCCATAAAAAGGAAGAAGCTGTCGCCAACCAGGATTACACTTCGGCAGCAGCACTCCGCGCCCGCGAAGAAGAATTGCAGAACAGCATTGCTGAACGCAAAAAGCAGTTGCAGAGCGAAGTATCTGAAACGCCGATTGTCGATGACAACGTTATCCGTGACGTCATCAGCAAGATGACGGGCATCCCGGTCCGCAGACTCGGTGGCGAAGAAGCGCAAAAGCTCATCCACCTCGGTGATGAAATCAAGCAGCGCGTGATTGGTCAGGATCAGGCTGTCGATGCGATTGTGAAGTCCATCCGCCGTAGCCGTGCTGGCATCCGCAACAACAAACGCCCGATGGGAAGCTTCCTCTTCTTGGGCCCGACGGGTGTGGGTAAGACGGAACTCGCGAAGGTGCTTTGCAAGGAACTTTTCGGTAGCGAAGATTCGCTTGTGCGTATTGACATGAGCGAATACATGGAAAAACATAGCGTCAGCCGCTTGATTGGCGCTCCTCCGGGATACGTGGGCTTTGAAGATGGCGGTGGCCAGCTGAGCGAAAAGGTGCGCAAGCATCCGTATTCTGTGGTGCTGCTCGACGAAATTGAAAAGGCTCATCCGGACATTTACAACTTGCTCCTCCAGATTTTGGACGATGGAATCTTGACGGATAGCTATGGCCGCAAGATTAACTTCAAGAATACGATTATCATCATGACGAGTAACGCCGGTGCTCGCGAAGTCCGCCATAGCAGTGGCATGGGCTTTACCAAGATGGGCGAGTCGGACGATTACGAACGCATGGAAACCGCTATTCGCGAAGAAGTCAAGCGCGTGTTTTCTCCGGAATTTTTGAACCGCGTGGACGAACAGATTGTGTTCCGCGCCCTTTCAAAGAAGGACCTCGTTTCTGTCGTGGATATCCAGATGGGGTTCTTGCAGAAGAACCTTTCCGATCGCGGTATCCTCTTGGAAATGAGCCAGGAAGCAAAGGAATTTGTCGTAAACCACAATTACGATGCTTCGCTGGGGGCACGCCCGATCCGCCGCTCCATTCAGAATCTGGTGGAAGACGAAATCGCCGAAGGGCTTTTGCTCGGGACGATGACGGACTTCTCCACGATTTACGTGGGCGTCGAAGACGGTAAACTCTCGTTCAAGTGCGAAAAGATCAAGTCGTAGTGCTTTGTTACCCCGGCCAGTGTGTGCCGGGGTCATCTTTTTTGCTATATTTGTCGCGAAAATTAACAATCAACCTATGAGGTTATAAATGTCTCAGATTTCTGCAGTTCTTATCTTCGGTGCACCGGGTTCTGGCAAGGGCACTGTGGGCGCAAAGCTCGCCGCTACGACCGCTCTCAAGCACCTCTCCACGGGCGACATCTTCCGTGGCATCGCTCCGTCTAGCGAATCCGGCAAGCTCCTTGCTTCTTACTCCAGCAAGGGCCTCCTCGTTCCGGATGAAGCAACCGTTGAAATCTTCGGCCGCTTTGTTGAAGGTCTCGTGAACACGAACAAGCTCAACCCGGAAAAGGATACCCTCCTCCTCGACGGTATTCCTCGCACGGTTGCTCAGGTCGATCTCATCAAGCCGATCGTTGACGTGAAGCACATCTTCGTTCTCGACATCAAGGACGAAGCTACTATCGTTGCTCGCCTCCTCAACCGCGCCAAGATCGAAGGCCGTAAGGACGACGCTGACGAAAACGTCATCAAGAACCGTCTCAAGGTTTACAAGGAATCCACCGCTAAGGTTCTCGAAAAGTACGACCCGAAGATCATCAGCCACATCGTTGGCGACAACACTCCGGACGAAGTCTTCCTCGACGTGCTTAAGGCATACGTGGACTTCACGAAGAACGCTTAATTCGTTCGCTGAACTTTATTCAGAATGCACCTTGCCCCGCGGCAGGGTGTTTTTTTTGAACTGTTATGCCCGACTTTAGCATGTCGTTCCGGATTTATTCCGGAATCGCCTTCTTGTGTCGAAAAAACTCAAGACTGTGTCATATAGAAAAAATCTTTATTTTTGACATTGAATTTTAACTAAAAACACGTGTTTTGTGTCATAGAAACCTGTAAATAGGGTATATTTGGTAACATGAAACCGATAACAGAATACAAAGATTACCATCCCTTGATCAAGGATTTCTACGAAGATCAAAAGCGGACTTCGTATTTCTCCTGGCGGGAATTCGCGAAACTCGCGGGGTTTTCTTCACCGACTTACTTGCGACTTGTGAGCGAAGGCAAGAGCAATTTGAGCCGAGTGTCGATGAACCGCATGATTTCGGCAATGGGGCTGGCTGGCTTTGAAGCAAACTACTTCAAGGCGCTTGTCAATTTTTGCAATGCCAAGGATGACGAAGCCAAAAAGCCGTATTGGAAAGAAATGCGCCAGATTGCGCTTGAATTTAAAGTACGCGTCGTCGATAAGGAGGCTGTTGAATATTTCGATGGCTGGAAAAATCAGGTCGTTCGCGAACTTGCACCGATGATGAATGGGGCCACCCCAGGGCAGATGGCGAAAACGTGCTGCAATGAAATATCTGCAGCCGAAGTCAGCAAGTCGCTTGAGTTCTTGACAAAAGCGGGGTTCCTTAAAAAAGGTGCGGACGGCTCGTATCGTCAAACCGAAAAGAACGTGACTGCGTCAAAGGAAGGCTTGGCCTATGCAGTACATGCGATGCAGCACAAAATGTTGCAACTTGCCAGTGAATCTATTGAACGCTTTGAACTGCAAGAGCGCAGCGTGTCGAGCGTGACCCTTACGGTCAATCGCGAAAGTTACGAACGTATTGCACAAGAAATCGATGCGTTCCGCAAAAAGATTGCCGCAATGGCATCGGAAACAGAAGATGCCGATCAAATCTATCATTTGAATATGCAGCTGTTCCCGCTAACATGGAAATTAAATAAAGATGAGGTGGCTTAGTATGAAAAAACTTTATAGTTTGTTTACTATCGGTGCTCTTTTATTTGTCGCATGCTCCGAAAATGCATTGCCGGTTTCGGGCTCGACGAGTGTCCCGAATATGGAAAATAATTTAATGCTGAAAACACCTGTGCTGTGCAGCGTGATGGGCGTGACGGACTCCCTAGAAGCCGTGGAAAAAGGGTGTATATGGTCGCCTACATTGTGGAACCGCACATCGGGATACCGCGTTCGCACCGGTTACGATAATGGAACAAATACTTCAGGTATTTGGACTTGGCATGTAGAGCCGGGCGATGGTGGCAATGTTCGATTTGAATGGCCGGGAGTGGTTACGGACGAATTTGATTCGATGTCTCTTGCCGATGTTATAGACAAATGTGGGGGGAGCTTGTGTGGTAAGGTTATATATGAACTGAATGGAGATAAAACTGATTCCGATGCTGAAAATGTGTTTGACAGACGTGCTTCTGTGGAATTCTATTTTGCGGGGAAAGATTCTTTGGGAAATATCGGAGAAATCGATGCCCGCGCTATGCATGGAATTTGTGTGGAATATTCGGGAGATATTTCCGTGGAACTTATACCTAGTGATTCTATTACTAATTTAAATAAAATATCTACTCATGGGCTCCGTACAAATTCGTTAAATCCTGAAAATCTTCTGTCAAAAAGTAAAAAGACGTGTAATGTTTTTGGGGGATTTGAAATTTACACATCTCGTGAAATGGATTGGTCTAAAGTTGTGCCAATGAAGGAGGTGCTCGCTCATTTAAAGGGTATTCGCATCATATTCAACTATAATGAAGAAAATACAGACTTTGATATTATAAGTATTGATTGGTATGATATAACTAAAATTCCAATGACGGATGCTCATCCTTATGATGAAACATGTGAACCGATTTACGTGGATGCATCTTACTGTGATTGCGAGTTTACTACGGAAGACAGAGCTCTTGACGTGGCTACGACTGAGGCAAGATCCCAACTCGAGAGATGGAAAAATAATGCTGAAAATGATAATGTCCTTTCTGATTTAACGAAAGAATGTTTAAATAATGCCCTTGATAGCTTGGATAGTTTACGTGAGATAAGACGGAGTTATGCATTTGGTCATCTACCTTGTGACAATCCTCATCCTTTGTCGTTTGTGTGCGCCAATGGATCTCGTAGTACCACGATCGAGTTTTATGAAAAATACGGGGAATATATGGATAAGATTGAAAAACCGATTGAAGAAAAAATGATTGCATCTGCCGATTCTCTCTTTAACTATTGCATGTCTTTAAAAGACTAATCTGCTGGAGGCATCGTATGAAAAAGCTTTATAGTTTGTTTGCTCTCGGGGCAGTTTTGTTTGCCGCATGCTCCGACAATGCTTCGTCAATTTCGGGCTCGACGAGTGTCCCGAATATGGGGAATAATTTAATGCCGAACACGCCTGTGCTGTGCAGCGTTATTGGCGTGACGGATTCACTGGAAGCCATTGAAAAAGGTTGCATTTGGTCGCCTGAAATGTGGAGCCGTACATCGGGATCCCGCGTTCGCACTGGTTACGATAACGGGACGAATACTTCGGGTATTTGGACATGGCATGTAGAACAGGGATATTATAACAGCGTTAGTATTGATTGGCCTGGAACAGCTACAGCAGAATATGATTCAATGGCTCTTGCCGATGTTATAGACAAGTGTGGCGGTAGCTTATGCGGAAAGGTCGTATATGAACCGATTGAAAATAAAGTTGATTCCGCTGCGGCATATGTTAACCCTGAGGGTCGTGCTTATGTTGAATTCTATTTTGCAGGGAAGGATGCTTCGGGTAATGTAGAAGACGCGGATGTTAGCGCCATGCAGGGAATTTGTGTTGAATATTCGGGGAATGTTGCTGAACTGGAACTTTTACCCAATGATTCAATTGTTGATTTACTTAACGTCTTTAGTTATACAGTCTCGTTGCGTCCTCCCGTGGATAAAGATGATGATTCTTTGTCTGAAAGTAAAGAATTGTGTTTCCCTTGGAATCAATTTGGATTAACTGCATCTTTAGCTGGTTATGAAAAAATGCCCAAATGGGTATTCGTTCCAATTGAAAATGTTGTCGCCCATTTAAAAGGAGTGCGTTTCTACTTCCACTTTAGTGAGACAAATACAAACTTTAATATTATAAGTATTGGTCGGTACCATTTGGCTAATTCTCCAACGACGAATCTTCATCCTGTCAATGAAACGTGTGCACCGATTGCGGTGCTCGAAACTTTCTGTGAGTGCGACTACTCAGAAGAAAAAGCTTTTTCACATATTGCGTTTTGGAACTATTTGAATTTTGCGGACAAAAAATACAATGCGGAAAATGATTCTGTACCACTATCTGATTCATCGAAAAAATGTCTAAAAAGTACCCTTGATAGCTTGAGCGCTTTGCATGCAGAGAAATCAGCAGATGACGTTTCACGTCCTTGTGACAATCCTCAACCTCTAAGGTTTGCATGTGCCGATGGAACTGAAAGCGAATCGCTTGAGTATGCAGAAATACAAGAGGAATTTAGTAAGATGGTAGAATCTCTTGGTGGAGTGGCTGCAACTACCGATTCCCTCTTTAACTATTGCATGTCATTAAATAATTGATTTGTAATTGAATCATAAAAACGAGTTGGGGTGAAAATGAAGGTTTCTAAAATTGCTTATGCCATGTTGATGGCTGCTGCGTTGACAGCTTGCTCGGATGTCGGTGATTCGGTGATGGATCCTACCCTGAGTGAACAAGATAATCGCGTAGCTCTTGACAATATCACGGTCGAAGGCCATGCCTCGCATCTATCTGCATCGACCGCAACAAATTCAACGATGTTGCGACGTGTGGCGGATGCGGGTACCATGGTAAGGATGGCGGAACTAGATTCCGTTACCTTGGATACAACGGGAGTGGTGTTCTATAGTCGCTGCGATGGCTCTACGGGTGAGTTTGCGTTTGACCATGTCTCACTGAACAGCCCGTATGTGAAAATTGAACTCGCTCCATATGCGGAAAGCGAATCATGGCAATGGAATGGCGACTGGTCCTTTGATATGTTTGATCAGGAAAAAGACCGTTTTGTGGCATCGTATGGAGTGATTGTCGATTTGAGAAAATCGAGAACCGTCGACATAAACGTGATGACATTTTTGGAAACATTTCGTTTGCATCGTTTAGTTTACTTAGACTATAGTTTGGCTGAAGCTAAAGAACGTGCCGATAAAGAAATCATGAGTGCCGTTGGGCTTCCGGGCGAAACATTCGATTTTGATAAACGAGAATTTGCTCATAATTCGGGCCACTTGATTGTCAATAATCTGTTAGAGGATTTGATTCTTGAGTGGTCTGTCAATCTATCGCCATTGCAAATTGCAAATTCCTTTGGCTACACGGGCTCGCTTTCTACGAATAATCTTATTAGAGATTTTTTTATCAATGAGCTAAATGCGTGGAAAGAACAAAAGCCAGAAGGCGATAGCGCAATTGTTTTTATAAATGGGTTTATAGCAGTCCTTCAAGGACAAAGAAAATAAAAAATCATAGGAGAGAGAACCAAAAGGCGGCTAGAGAAATCTGGTCGCTTTTTTTATTTGAAAAAGTTTGTTTTTTATGTATAAACTTTGTATATTTGGCGTTACGATTAAAATAAAAAAGGAGTGTTATATATGAATTACAAAAAGATTGGCGTAGGCCTTTCTCTTTCTATGGCTATGAGCTTTATGGCGTGCGGTGACGATTCTTCGTCTCCGATTGCGGCTTCCGATACGCCTGATAAGCAGGTCTCTTCTAGCTCTGTTGAATCGTCTCCGAATTCTAGTTCCGATGTCGCTAGTTCTTCGAGTGTTGCTGAAGAACCGTCTAGCTCTTCTGTAAAAGAAGCTGATCCCTGTGGCTTTGCGGCTACGGACGATGTTTGGACGATTTCGTACAAGGGGAGTGATGGTAAGAATAATGCTAATATTACGACAACGTATGAAATCAAGGGCGAAGACCTTGTCATTCGCGATTCCATCCGCTATACGGGCAGCATGACGAGCATGATGTGCCGCATTGATCCGACTTCATCCAACAAGTCTTCTGATGGAGCGTTTGTGGGTGAACGTTCTTGCGATGAAGATGGCAACACGGTTATCTATGTTTCTAGCACGACTGAAAAGGGTTACTTTGCAAATAATGCTCGCGAAACGGTTTTCAATGCTGTGCAGAATGCATGCAAGGCCGCTATTGGCGAGGCCCGATATGATAAGATTACGTTTGAGCCTGTGACCAAGTGTGACTTTACCATGGATGATGCTGAATGGAGCTACTTCTATAAGGACGAAGACTTGAAGGGCGATACGGTTCCCAAGAAGAAGCTTGTGTTCCTTGATCCGGAAGATGGACGTTATGTCAATATGAACTACTCGATTTACCCGATGTCTCATATTGAATGCGTTGCCAAGAACTTTGCTGATTTCAGCGGCATCCACTACTGCTCTGCTGATGCCTATTTCAATATTGCATCTTCTAGCACGTCCTTTGATAAGGCTACGCTTTTTGAAATTGAACAGAAGGCTTGCAAGGAATTTTTGCCGGCAGAATCTAACACGACTGAAGAACCGGAAAACAAGGAAACTGGTGATACGCCGGCAGGTGACATGGTCTCTTGCGATATCCCGGGTGTCTTGGGCGAATGCCTTGAATTCCCGGCTGGTAGCGATGAAGCCATTGCGATGACGGCTCAGTGCGAATCTGTTTTGGAAGGTACGCTCGGCACGGGTTGCGCTAAGTAATAAGCGCTGTCAGACTCGCAAAGTTTGATTTCCCATCATACAAAAAAGCGACCGGAGAAATCCGGTCGCTTTTTGCGTTGTGTCGCAAAAATTAAGCGAGTGCTTTAATCTGTGAGCCTCAAGCGACTCGTATTAACGAGTCGTGGAGGTGAGAGCACTTGCCTGTCGTAGGTTCTTAGTTACACTTAGGCAAGTGCGGCTATAATAGCATCACCCATACCAGTTGTGCCGACCTTGGTGCAGCCTTCCTGGTAGATATCGCCAGTGCGGTAGCCCTGAGCGATGACCTTTTCGCAAGCAGCTTCGATAGCCTTTGCAGCTTCTTCTTCCTTGAAGGTGTAGCGGAGCATGAGGGCCACGGAGAGGATCTGTGCGAGCGGGTTTGCGATACCCTTGCCTGCGATGTCCGGAGCAGAACCACCGGCCGGTTCGTAGAGACCGAAGCTTCCTTCGGCGATAGAAGCGGACGGGAGGAGACCCATGGAACCGGTGAGCATTGCGCATTCGTCGGTGAGAATGTCGCCGAAGAGGTTCGGGCAGAGGAGCACGTCGAATTCACGCGGGCGCTTGAGGAGCTGCATGGCAGCGTTGTCCACGTAGAGGTGTTCGAGAGTGAGTTCCGGATAGTCCTTGATGACTTCGTTCACGACTTCGCGCCAGAGTACGCTCGTGGTGAGCACGTTGGCCTTATCGATAGAAGCGACCTTCTTGTTGCGGAGCATGGCGGCGTCGAAAGCGAAGCGGGCGATGCGTTCGACTTCGTAGCGGCTGTACTTCATGGTGTCGAAACCGATTTCTTCCTTGGAGCCCGGAACGCCTTCGCGGCCCTTCGGCTGGCCAAAGTAAACGTCACCCGTCAGTTCGCGGACGGTGAGGATGTTGAAACCGTCGCCAACGATGTCAGCGCGGAGCGGGCATGCACCAGCGAGTTCCTTATAGACGCGGGCCGGGCGGAGGTTGCAGAAAAGCTTGAAGTGCTTGCGGAGCGGGAGGAGTGCGCCGCGTTCCGGCTGGAGGTTCGGCGGAAGGTGTTCCCACTTCGGGCCACCCACGGAACCGAAAAGAATACAGTCAGAAGCTTCACCGAGCTTGAGGGTGCTTTCCGGAAGCGGAGATCCGCTTTCGTCGTATGCTGCACCACCGACATTTGCCCATTCGGCGTTCACGTCGAAACCGAACTTCTTGGAAACGACGTCCAACACGCGGACAGCTTCTTTCATCACTTCCGGACCGATACCGTCGCCCGGGAGCACTGCAATCTTGTAATTCTTGCTCATTGTTAATCCTTGTTTAAATTTGAACGAGGTAAAGATAGCAATTTAGAGCGTAGAACTTAGAGCCTTGTGCTTAGAAAAGTTGTTTTATTTGATTCTGGCTTTATGATAATTCGTTGGCTATATTATACACCAAATAAAAAAATTGCCTTTTTTCTGGCTCTAAAATCGAAAAAACGCGTTGATTGGATTTGTTGAGGGATTGTAGAATCTTGTTGAATTACATATATTAAGAGGGTATGGTCAGTAACTTTTGGAGGGCTTATAATGTATAATCACTGGAAAAAGCTTTTGCTTGCTCTGACGGCGTTCTTCTGGAATGCCTGTGATAATAATTCTTCTCCGACGAAATCCAATGATGCCCCTGATTCCAGTTCGAGTTCATTGACCGATGTGCCTGTTTCTAGTTCTTCTGTCTCTGAAAGTTCGAGTAGTGATGGGCTTTCCGAGGCCGCTCCTCTATATGGAATATTGATGCAAGCTATCTGCACAAGGACAGAAGGTGATTCTGTCTTAAAGTGTTCTGACGGTGTAACCTGTGTTGAGTCTGTTAGTGAAACGGAAAAGAATAGTTCATGTTCTGAAACTGGGTTGTGCGCCAAATACGGTGTTGTTATCATCAAGAATAAAACCTACAATTGCGATGACGGCATGGTCTATAATGAATCGGAATTTAGGGCCCTTTACGAAACGATGACGGTTGCACCAAACTTGGATCGTGAATAAAAATTGTGCATCTTGGCCTAAAAAAGAAACTTGCGCTTGAGGCGCACCGCCTTTATCGTCATAGCGAAATCAAGGCGCATAAGCTCTCGTATTTTTTCTGGGAATGTACACTGCGGTGCAATTTACATTGTCTGCACTGCGGTAGCGATTGCGTTTCTGAGGCGATCCCTGATATGCCCCGTGAAGATTTTTTCCGGGTCCTGGATAGCCTAGCTCCGCATATTGATCCGGCTGATTTTGCTGTTGTGATTACGGGCGGCGAGCCTTTGATGCGCACAGATCTTGAAGAATGCGGCCGAGAAATCAAGAAGCGTGGTTACCCGTGGGGAATGGTAACAAATGGACTTGGGCTAACTCCCGAGCGCTATACAAGGCTCTTAAATGCGGGGCTGAAATCGCTTACGATCAGTCTTGACGGTCTCGAAGAAAATCATAATCTGTTTCGAGGGAATCCGCATAGCTTTGAACGCGCTGTGCGGGCGATAAACATGGCTGCGCATACCGACGGCATTACGTTCGATGTCATGACTTGCGTGAATCGTAAAAATTTAAAAGAACTGCCTAGTATTTTTAATTTGTTATTGAATCTGGGCGTCAAGCGTTGGCGTGTTTCAAACGTGTTTCCCAAAGGCCGTGCCAAGGATAATCCGCTGTTCATGCTCTCGAATGATGAGTTTAGGCAGGTGTTTGAATTTATCCGTGAAGCGAAATCGAAAAAGCTCATGAATGTGAATTACGATTGCGAAGGATTTCTCGGAAGTTACGAGCATGTTGTTCGCGATTATCCGTTCTTTTGCTGGGCTGGCGTGAATATAGCTTCTGTGCTATGTGATGGGAGCATTTCGGCATGCCCGAGCTTGCGGGGCGATTACATCCAGGGGAATATCTATACGGATGATTTTTGGGATGTATGGCAGAATCGCTATCAGGTCATGCGGGACCGCAGCTGGGCTAAAACTGGCGAATGCGGCGATTGCAAGTATTGGCGCTATTGCGAAGGCTCCAGCCTGCATCTCCGCGACGAGAAAACCAAAGAATTAGCTTATTGCCATGTGAAACGGCTTGAAGCTGCCGGTGTTTGATCTTCTGTCTTGGATGGCTTTAAAGCTTATTTGTTAGCTATGATTGTTGTTGGTGTGCTGCGCTAGTTCTCGCGGGTGGAAACTGCGGTGTTCGACCTTGATGAATTCTTTGTCGATGTGCGTGTAAATTTGCGTGGTGCCTATGTCGGCGTGTCCGAGCAGTTCCTGCAAAACGCGCAAGTCCATTCCCGCTTCCAGACAGTGCGTGGCAAAGCTGTGGCGGAACGTGTGAGGGGACACTTGCTTGTTCAAGTGCATCGTATGTTGTTGTACGATTTTCCAGGCCCCCATGCGGGTCATCGGTTTTCCGTGCGCGTTGAGGATGATGTTGTCTGTAGAAGGGTGGGTGAGGGGGCGGCCCTCTTCGATCCATGCGCGGAGATTTTCTTTCGCCTTGCTGCCGAGCGGTACTAGGCGTTGCTTGTTGCCTTTGCCAATGGGCATGAGCCACTCGTTTTCAAGGTCGATTTGCGACAACTTGATACCGAGAGTCTCTGAAATTCTAAGTCCGCCGCTATACATCAGCTCGAACAAAGCGGTATCGCGGAGCGGGTTCTTGCCGTTCGCGGCACTTTCGAACACACTATCGATTTCTTCACGGGTCAGGTACTGCGGCAGGTAATGCCCAAGCTTTGGCGTCGCAAGCATGGATTCTGTGCTGTAGTCGTACTCGCCCTCCCTCTGCATGTACTTGAGGAACCCGCGCAAGCTTGAAAAATGCCTTGCCACCGATGTTGGGGAATATTCTTCCTGCCCCGCAGTAAGCGTCAGAAACTCATCGAGTTTTTCGGGCTTTAAGTCCTTGAGGTCAATTCCGTTCTCGTCCAGCCATGCGACAAAATGACGCAAGTCTTCTTGGTAGCTCTGTATCGTCACCGGGGAAAGATTCCGCTCGACTCCCAAGTGCGAAAGAAAAGCGTCCAGACGGTTGGAATTGAGGCTCATGTTAATCCTTGACGCAACGGATGCTGTATAGGCGATTTCGGGACGTCTCTATGTTTTTTGTGAAATCTGTTGCATTTGTGGTTTGATTTGCATCGACGAATGCTTGAATGTAATGATAATTCGAGTCGTTAGGAACTTCCATTGCAATGCAAACTCTAGGGCTGTAGTCTTTACTTAGTTTATTAAGTTCGTTTTTAAACGAACTTAATTGGGAGGGGTCTTTAAAACACCCGCTAGGAATAATATTTAATCCGTATTGGTCTTTGCCTTTTGCTACTGTCGTGTATAATCCAGTCCATCTGATATGTTCCCAACCATAGACAGATCTGAGTTTTGTGGCAGCAGAATCGCCAACAAATTTAATCAAGTTGTCCCAATCCGTTTCGGTGGAAACATGCCATCCAGCAGGGCACACAGGCTCGGTCGAATCAGTTTCAAAAGGAGCTTGGTAATAACAACCATATTTAGCTATGGAATCCATGTACGTGTAGCATCTTGCTTCGTCGTTGGGGCGATAGCGGAGATTTTCCGCCATCCAAGTGACTCCGTTGATTTCGACGGTTTTGTATTCTTGGTTGTCGCGGTCATCCATCAGCGTTCCGTATTTTCCCGCATAGCTGTAAGTGATTGCCGTGTCGTTTACGCAACGGACAGACGCGTAGGTTCTCCATAATCCAGATGTTTTTGAATAACCTACATGTAAAGTGTCTGACACATCGCTTTTGTATGCATATAATCCGTATGCAGTAGAATCAGATTTTGGCGTGCTGCTCCAAAGGAATGCCGCTCCGTTATAAGACAATTTTTTTGCTTGTTTTTTGTCGTAAAAACCACTAAAAAATGTAGAACCTTCTCCACTACCCGCCATAACTAATGAAAATCCGTAAGTATCATCACCAAAGTTGTAGGCCGAGAACAAGTTTTTTGTATTGCGGTAAATGGCTCCGAAATACATCAGTGTGTCGAATTCAGCCTTTGATGGTAAATGATACCCTGCGGGGCATGCATTTTGAGCATCTTCGAACGAATATAACCGTCCTAGGGATTTGCAATAACTTGAATAAAAGTAGTCTTGATAACAGACGCTAGAATCGCTTTCGTAATTCAGGTTCTGAGCCATCCATTTTTGCGGACCGATTATTGTCGTCTTGTATGTTTTCCCGTCGCGAGAATCAGTGAATTCTCCGTAATTGAAATTTGGATTAAAGAAAGAACTTGAGATATCCGGCGCAGGGGTGCTTGAGACGCAATAAAGATTGGCACTGTAATCCGCATTGTATTGTAAAAAGAACGATTTTCCTGTGGAAAAATAAGCCATGTACTTATATGTTGTATTTAAGCTATCTCTGACGACAAATGTTGTTGCTGTTTCTTTTTCATAAAATTCTCGCCCTTGAGAAACTCTTTTTTTCTCGTAATCAAACCATGTGGAGTAGTAGCCCGTCGGCTTAATGTCAAATCCGTAAGCGTTAAAACCATTCCCGCTTTCCCAGCCTTTTTGCGCAGCCATCATTTTGGTAGCAAAACATTTCCCTCCGACATTTTGAATGAGTTCGTCCCAATCTTCTGGGTCTGGAACTCGCCATCCCAAGGGGCATGTTCGTGAGTCGTAAAGCGGATATACGGTTTTATCGTAGTTCATCCATTTTTGATTTCCGATTTTTATTGTTTTTTTGCCCTCAAATTCGCCGTATTCGCAATTGTCTTTGCCATTGATATTGCAAGGCGGAATCTTAGGGGTCCAAACCGAATCTTTGCAGTTTTTGTCGTAAGACCTGATTGTAGCTGGGTTGTTTAAATCTGGTTTGGGGGTTGTATCTTGGATGCAACGAAGGTATGCTTTTGGATAGTCTTGGGCAGATCCAGACAAGTATGCGTCCTCACCTAATTTAGCGGTTACAACGCGTCTGTCGTCTCTTTGGTCTCTGAAGTTTGTTGATGTCCAAAATTCCACGGTAAGTGCAGAAAATCCGTAAACGTCAGAACCGTAGAAGTCCTTTGAGCGAAGGCGATAACCTGCTTCAATTTTTATTCCGTCTTTATCTCGAATGCCGATGCGAGTTATAAGTGTGTCCCATTCATCTCTTGTAGGAATTCTCCATCCGTCGGGGCAAATACCTTGAATGGGTTCAGCGCATATTCTATAGGGTTCGCAATAACCTGAAGCGGCATCGATTATGGCTTGCCATTTGTAGAGTAATCCTTTTTTCTCGCACTTTTTGTCTGTGGAGTCGGCCTCGCATTCGCTGTCGGAGCTCGTCTTGTAGTTCAGGTTCTCGGCCATCCATGTTTGGTCGCCTATGGTTACGGTTTTATAGACTCTTCCGTCGCGCTTGTCGGTGAATTTTCCTTTGGAGACCGTTTTAGGGTCGATTTTAAATTCTGTGGAGTAAGTTTTTGAACTAGACGAATTTTTTGTAGAGGAGGAGCTATAGCTTGACGAAGAATTGTTTTTATTCGACGAAGAGCTTTTTTTCGACTTGGAATCGGCTAACGAAGAACTTGAGACCTCTTCATCGTCATCGGGGGCGTTGTTGGGGGATTTGTCGTCGCCACAGCAGGCGAAAAATAGCGATAAAAGCAGGACTGGAATGACTTTTTTTTTCATGGTATGAATATCAGAGGGTTCTTACAACATAACAATATAAAAAAATCAAAAAATTTCGGCCATTCCCCTTGCCAAATCATTTGGCTATTTCTATAATTGTGCGCGTCCTAAGCGACTATGGATGATTAGCTCAGTTGGTAGAGCAGCTGACTCTTAATCAGCGGGTCGCAGGTTCGACCCCTGCATCATCCACTAAACACTAAACCGCAAGGCAAGGTGCTGCAAATACAAAAGCGTCAGACAAAGCTAAGCGTTTTTGAAAGCGAAAGTGGAATCTAACGAACTTTGAAACTGCGGCTTTTGATTTTTGCAAAGACATAGCCAAAAGGCGACCTAAGAATTTTGGATGATTAGCTCAGTTGGTAGAGCAGCTGACTCTTAATCAGCGGGTCGCAGGTTCGACCCCTGCATCATCCACTAGATACCAAACCGCAAGGTAAGGTATTGCAAATACAAAAGCGTCAGACAAAGCTAAGCGTTTTTGAAAGCGAAAGTGGAATCTAACGAACTTTGAAACTGCGACTTTTGATTTTTGCAAAGACATAGCCAAAAGGCGACCTAAGAATTTTGGATGATTAGCTCAGTTGGTAGAGCAGCTGACTCTTAATCAGCGGGTCGCAGGTTCGACCCCTGCATCATCCACTAGACTCCATCTGAAAAGGTGGAGTTTTTTTTATATGTTGTTGTAATTTTTTTCACATGATGTGTAAGGAAAAAGACTTAGGGGCCGTTTTTATATTAGAAACTGGATTATTTTAATATATTTTTTTTATATTTAACCTTAAGTAAGGGTGTTTGAATACACTATATAAAAAGGGTTTTTGAATGAAAATTGTTCTTCCCGTTGCTGGCAATGGCATCCGCCTGCGTCCGTATACGGAAAATATGCCGAAATGCTTACTTCCTGTTGCTGGTAAGACAATCATAGATTGGATTGTTGAAGGTGCTCTTTTTTTGAAGCCTTCCGAGACGATTTTCATAACGGGGTATAAGGCTTCCGTTGTTGATGACTTTTTGAAGCTGAGACCGGAATGGGGAGCCGTACGTACTGTGCTCCAGTCGAATCCGCAGGGGCTAGGTGAGGCAATTAGCCTTGCTCTCCCGTATGTGAATGATGACGAACCGCTCTTGATCATCCTTGGCGATACGCTGTTTGAGGCCGACTTGTCTATTCTGGACAAGGTTACAGAGAATATTCTCTACACGTTCAAGGTTGCTGACCCGAAGCGTTTTGGCGTGGCCGTGACGGATCAGGATGGCCGTATTGAACGCCTTGTGGAAAAGCCGCAGGAGTTCGTTTCGGACGAGGCTATTGTTGGAATTTATTACATCAAGGATGTCAAGGCTTTAAAGGATGCCTTGAACTACCTCATGCAGAACGACATCCGTACGAAGGGCGAATTCCAATTGACGGATGCTCTTGAACGTATGATCCAGGGGGGCTGCAAGTTCCGCACGGCTCCGGTCGAAAAGTGGCTGGACTGCGGCCTTGTCGAGACGCTGCTTGAAACGAATGCTCATGTCCTTAAACGCAATGAAAAGGTGGCTCCGAAGTTTGAGGGGTCTGAAATCATCATGCCCTGCCACTTTGGCAAGAACGTGGTCGTCAAGAATTCCAAGGTCGGTCCTAATGTGTCGGTTGGAGATGGCTGCGTGATTGAAAATTCTGAAATCTGCAACGCGATTCTCTGGGACAGCGTGAAGGTTTTGGACAAGAAACTTGAAAAAGTTGTGGTCCACGAATAAAATCAAAATAGACGCAATATAAGTCTTTGTTTATAAGCCCCTTTTGGGGGCTTTTTCTACTTTTAAAATATGGTTACTTTAGCTCTTTCTCATTTTGAAAAAAGTTTCCCGGCGGCGCTCCGTGGCAAGCGCCTGGGTGCGGTTCTCCATCCGGCTTCGGTCTGTGCCGATTTGAGTTATACGCTAGACTTGCTCAAGGATCTGGACGGTAAGCTTTTTAAGCTTTCGGCTTTGTTTGGCCCGCAGCATGGCATCAAGGGGCACACGCAAGACAACATGATTGAATGGGAAGGCTACGAGGACCCGGAATTGCATATTCCGGTTTACAGCCTTTACGGTGAACATCGCGAACCGACCGCAGAAATGCTTTCGCACGTGGATGCGATGCTTGTGGATTTGCAGGATGTGGGGGCGCGTTACTACACGTTCATCTGGACGCTCTTCCTCTGCATGAAGGCTTGCGAAAAGGCGGGGATTCCGGTGGTTGTCGTGGATCGCCCGAATCCGATTAACTGCGTGGACGAAGAAGGCCCGGTGCTCGACCTCAATTACACGAGCTTTGTGGGACTCCATAGCATCCGCACTCGCCATGCAAAGACGATTGGCGAACTGGCGGAACAGTTTAAGGCAGAACGTTTCCCGAAGTGCGAACTTTACGTGATGCACATGGACGGTTACGATAAGCGCATGTGGTTTGATGAAACGGGACTCCCGTGGATTTTGCCGAGCCCGAACATGCCGACGCTCGATACCGCCATCGTGTATCCGGGTATGTGTTTGTTCGAGGCGACCAACGTGAGCGAAGGCCGTGGCACGACGCGTCCGTTCGAAATTTTCGGTGCGCCGTTTATCGATGCGGTTAAGCTTTGCAAGTACATGAACGGGCTTAAGCTCCCGGGTGTGTATTTCCGCGAGAACTACTTCCAGCCGACGTTCCACAAGGGCGCAGGGCAGATCTGTGGCGGTGCGCAGATCCACGTGACGGACCGTAATGCGTTCCGCAGTTTTGAAATGGCGGTGAAGCTGTTGCAGTACATTTTCAACGAATACCCGAAGGACTTTGCGTGGAAGCAGCCTCCGTACGAGTACGAGTTCCACAAGTTGCCGATTGATATTTTGCTTGGTAACGGGACGTTCCGCAAGGAATTTATCGAGTCGAGTATTTAATGCTTGCCGCTGTCGGGACTGCCGCAAAAAATGTGCCGAACCTTGTTTAATCTATGAAACTTAGACTTTCGACAGAAACTTTGAACCGCCTAAAGCGCTTCCGCAAGAACAAGCGCGCTTTTTGGTCGCTTGTGATTCTGGTGGTGGCTTACTTGCTTTCGCTCACGAGCCCGTGGACGGTAAATGACGAGCCGTTCTATTTGCGTTACAACGGCAAGAGCTATTTCCCGGCGTTTGTGCGTTACAGCGAAGCGGACTTTGGCGGCGAATACAAGACGGAACAGGATTACGCTAAGCTCTTCGCTGATGTCGCTGAATGCAAGCAGGATGAAGAAGACGGATTCCCGCGAGCAGGAGGCTGCCCCGAGATGTGGACGCTCATGCCGCCAGTGCCGCACGATCCGCTGAAGGCGGATCTGAGCGAGGAGGGAACCCCTCCATTTGCGCCGAGCGCAAAGCACTGGCTTGGGACCGATAGCAATGGGCGAGATGTCCTCTCGCGCTTGATTCACGGGTTCCGCATTTGCATTAGCTTTAGTTTACTCTTGACCGTGCTTGGGACGTTCCTCGGCATTGTCATCGGCGGCATCCAGGGCTATCTCGGGAAGTTCTGGGATACGGGCATGCAGCGTATGATTGAAATCTGGTCATCGCTCCCGATGCTTTACGTGGTGATTCTCATCGGCAGTATTTACGGCCGCAGTTTCTGGCTTTTGATTTTGATTATGGCGGCGTTTAACTGGCTTTCGCTCAGCTATTACATGCGTGCGGAATTTTTGAAGCTCCGCAGCATGACTTACGTGATGTCCGCGAAGGTGCTTGGGCTTGGACATCGCCATATCTTTTTCAAGGAAATCTTGCCGAACGCAATGACGCCTGTGGTGACGCTTTTCCCGTTCACGCTTATCGGTGGAATCGGAAGCCTCACGTCGCTCGACTTTTTGGGCTTTGGGCTCCAGCCGCCGACGCCGAGTTGGGGCGAGCTCATGAGTCAGGGCCTCAACAACCTCTACGCACCATGGATTTCCGTGAGCACTGTCGCGGCGCTCTTTGTGACCCTCCTCCTTACGACATTCGTCGGCGAAGGCGTTCGAGATGCCATGGATCCGAAGTCGGGGGATAGATATGTATAGAGGTTTGAGGTCGGCACGGTGTGCCTTTGAGGTCGCTTCGCTTTGAGGTATGAGTGTCGTAGGACAAATGCGTAGGTCGAGTGTCGCGGACAAGCTTGCTTGGACATGACCGAGGCCAGCATTTGGTACTTGAGCGAAGCGAGAGTACAAGTAGGCAGTAGGAAGTGTCATCCTGAGCGAAGGGCGAAGCCCGAAGTCGAAGGATCCAGGGAAGTGGTTAGTGATTAGGATGTGATGGATAATGTAATGAGAGTTTAGAATATGAGCAATGCAGTTTTGAGATTACATGATGTCTCTGTGGCGTTCGGGTTCGATAAGAATGGTAACTCGCGTGACGGCAAGCAGCCGTTGCAAGTGACGGATCGCGTCTCGTTCGATATTTTCCCGGGTGAATTTTTTGCGTTGGTGGGCGAGTCCGGCTGCGGAAAGAGCGTGACCGCGATGAGTATTTTGCGCCTGTTGCCGTGGCCGAGCGCAAAAATTGTGAACGGCGAGATTTTATTCGATGTGGGGGCGAATGATGCGCAGACTCAAGATGCCCGCGACCTCGTGAAGCTCCCGCTCAAGGACTTGCAATCCGTTCGCGGTTCCGAAATTGCCTGCATTTTCCAGGAACCGATGCAAGCGTTGAACCCTGTCGTCACTATCAAAAAGCAACTCCTCGAGGTTTTCAAGTTCGGCGCAGTCTCGAAAAGTGCGCAGTCCAAAAATGCGCAGTCTAAACAAGATTCCGCGCCATCTCGGGGTGCGCAAAACGATCTCCTCGACCTTATCCGCGAGCAGCTTCGCTTGGCCGGTTTCACCGATCCCGACCGCGTCTTAAATTCTTACCCGCACGAACTTTCGGGCGGTATGTTGCAGCGCGTTTGCATTGTGATGGCTCTTCTGCCAAAGCCAAAATTGATCATTGCTGATGAACCGACAACAGCTTTGGATGTGACCGTGCAGGCTCAAGTTCTTGCCGTGCTTAAGGAAATGGCGGAAAAAACGGGAACTGCCGTTTTGCTGATTACGCACAACATGGGTATCGTTTCGCAGTATGCCCATCGCGTTGCCGTGATGTACGCGGGACGCATTGTCGAAGAAGGTCCTGTCCGCGAAGTCATCAATCATCCGATGCATCCGTACACGCAAGGACTTTTGGCGGCGATTCCCGAAAGCCATAGCGACTTGCGCACTCTAGCGTCTATTCCAGGTTCCGTGCCGCACCCGAAAGACTTTGCCAAAGGTTGTCGCTTTGCCGACCGCTGCTCGCATTGTGCTGATGAATGTAAAACAGAAACGCTCCCGCCGAAAGTGGCAGAAGCGAATCACTTTGCTTATTGCTTTAATTATGAGAAATAACTGGACCTTTCAACCCTAGCGGGTTTCAAGGTGACGGAGAATCGGCGCGTCTTGGAGTGCTCGTGAGTCGGCGCATGTTGGGTTGCGCTCGACTCTTGTGGCGCTTGTGATTCCTGTAATTCTTGATTACAGCATTCCCTCTAGCGTTTCGAACAAGATTTCCGGTTTCACGGGCTTGCTCAAGTGTGCGTTCAGGCCTGCTTGCAAGCTGCGCTGCACGTCTTCATCGAATGCGTTTGCCGTGAGAGCGATAATCGGAATTTTTTTTGCGTCGGGACGATCCAGTTTGCGGATTGCCGCTGTCGCTTCGAGACCATCCATTTCGGGCATTCGCATGTCCATGAGAATGGCGTCGTAATAGCCGATTGGTGATTTTTGGAACATCTCGACGGCAATTCTTCCATTTTCTGCATGTTCAGTAGTCACTTGACGCATTTTGAGGATTTCGATCATAATCTGGGCGTTCACTTCCATGTCTTCGGCAAGGAGGATGCATCTTCCAGAAAGTTCAGCCTTCGTTTTTTGCGGTGCGGTGTGCTGGCGTTTCTTTTTGAGGATGTCCTTGAGTTCGTCCAAGAGATTGTCGGTCAATATAGGCTTTGCGATAAAGCTATCGACGCCTGCGGCATGCGCTTCATCCAAGACATCGTCCCAGTTGTATGCTGTGAGCACGATGATTGCTGTATCGTCGCTTGTGACTGCACGAATTTGTCGAGCCGTTTCCACACCGTCCATTTCGTTCATCTTCCAGTCCAAAACGACAAGGCTGTATGGGTTGCATCTTGCGTGGCGGAGTTTAACCATCTCGACGGCTTCTCGTCCTGATGGGGCTGTTTCGACAGCAATTCCCGACTTTTCAAGAACAACCTTGGCGTGCTGCAAAGCGACGTCGTCATCATCGACGACGAGGACGCTCATTTCGCTCGGACGGATTTCCACATCATTGCTTTCGACAACATCGGAATGGCCAGAATTCAAAAGCGTGAGCGTAATCGTAAATGTCGTGCCCTTGCCTTTTTCACTATCGACTTCGATCTTGCCGTTCATCATGTCGACAATGCCCTTGGTAATGGCAAGCCCAAGTCCACTACTGCCGTACTTGTTTGTCGTTCCCGAGTTTTCCTGGCTGAACGGTTCAAAGAGCTTGGGTAAGTATTCCTTGCTCATGCCGATGCCGGTGTCGCTAATCTTGAAGGTGAGCGTTGAATTCTTATCGAATTTAGCGGTCCTTTCAATACTGAAGTTGATGCTACCGCCCTTGGGTGTAAATTTGACGGCATTTCCGAGGATATTGATGAGAACTTGTCTGATCTTTATGCCGTCGCCAATGTAATAGCTATCGAGTTGTCTTCCGACATTGCAACTGTACTTGAGTCCTTTTTCTTCGCATTGGCCGTTGAAAATGGTGTTTACTTGTTCAAGAAGCTTGGAGAAGGAGAATTCTTCGTTTCTGATGGTCATGCGCCCGCTTTCGATTCTGCTCATGTCTAAAATTTCATTGATGAGGCTCAGAAGGTGTTCTGCAGAAGAACCTATCTTTTCGAGATAGTCGCGCATTTTAGGGCTGATGTTTTCTTCGTGGAGTGCGAGACTGTCAAGGCCGATGATGGCGTTCATCGGGGTGCGGATTTCGTGGCTCATGTTCGAGAGGAATACGGTCTTTGCCTTGTTTGCTTCTTCGGCGACTTTGAGCGCGTCAATGAGCGTCTGGTTTCTGGCGAGGGATTCGTGCATTTCTTCGTCGATGTCTGAGAATCCGACGCCGATAATGCGGAGCGTTTCGCTGTTTTCGTCATCTCGCACGCCTGCCATGCGAAGCATTTCGTAGCTTTCCTTGCCGTCGCGGATGACCATGTAGCGTAACGCAATGAGTGCGTTTTTCTGCAATCTCCTGACAATGTTTGCCGGGTCGATAAATTCAAGAAATTTCTTTTGGTATTCCGGAGCGACGTATTTATGGGCGTATTGAGTAAACGATTCGCTGAATTTAAACTTGTCACCCATCTTGAATGGTGTTGGAACGGAATCGTTTTTGCGATAGCAAATAGAGATGTCCTCTTCCAGGTCTACATAAAAAACGCTTTGGTAATCTGATGCCATGGCCGTAATCATGTAACTTTGTTCGTTACGCTTGCGCTCCTGGTCGATGAGCTTTTGCTGGAGCTTCAGTTCGTCTTCAAGTTTCTTTTGTTTGATTCTGTTTTCGGCATCGGCGACTTCGCGTTCCATCTTGAGCTTTGCCGTGCGTTGCGTCTGTATAAGGAAGAATACGAACAAAATAACTATAGCGAGCAAAACTATAACAGCGATGATGAGGTTTCTTTCGAGAATACCTTCTGAAATGGAACTCATCTGTTCTGTGGATACGTTGTTACGGACAAGGTATGTAAGCATCCAGTCTGTAGATTTGACAGGCATGTAGTAAACGGTTTCTTGCATGCCGTTGTATGTAAATGATGTAGAACCTTGCTTGTGGGCTGCGAAATCTGCGCGAATCTTGTCAATGGTATAACCGTCTTCAAATGTGGCGTGTTCCATGGCTGTGAACAAGTTTTCATCGTTGGAAAGTCCGCCGAGAACCATGCTCTTAAGCGATTTGCCGTCTTTTGTATAAATGTTGCAGGAGGCTGCGCTGTTAGTGTCTTGCTGTAGGGATACTCCTTCAAGTAGACGTGCGATGGTAATTTCCATAAAGGATACAACAAGCTTTTTCTTGTTGTAATACTTGTTATTAATAGGGATCGCAACGATAAGTGTCTTGTTTTCGTCTTCGGCTTTTTTTAGTGAGATTTCTGGTTTGGAAAGATTTTTGTAATCGAAATCGTAAAGATCAATGTCGTTACGTATTCCGTTGGATGTGTAAATGAGACCGTTTGAGTCGACGAAGGCAAATCTTTCCAAACCATAGACGTGCTTTAAACGATACTGGTATGATTGAAAGTTTTTTTCGCTTGATAAATTTTCTGTTGTCAAAAGCTCAACAGCGAATTCAAGGCTGTTGATATAGTCTTCAAGTTTTGACTCGACAAACTGTTCTCTACGTCCGGCTAGTTCTTCCATGAACATAGAGCTTATATTTTGTACAGCGCTATAGCCTAGGAATATAACACCAACGATTAGGGCTATAGCCATAATGATATTTCCAATGGCTGTTTCTTTTACTCCGTTGCCTTTTTTCCACACCATGTAAACCGTCCCTTTAAAAGTTAGATTGTTTTTGTATTAAGTATGCGCAAATATAAGTAACGTCGTGCTAAAAGTTGTCATTGTAATAAAATAAACAGTAATATTACATAAATGTAAGAAATTTTAATGAAATGACATAATTTGTCATGTAATTTTTTTGAAAAAATAATAAAAAAGAAATACTCATACGGGATTTTAATGTTTAAATTTGTCATGCTTCTTAAAAAATGTGGCTATTGTGGATGAAAAAATTGAAATGAATTGTGCTTTCCGATGTCGAAATTTATGTGATTATATCAACGTCCTATAAATGAACCTTTATAGTGAATAAAATGTAACTAAAAAAAACATAATCTGGTTTTTTGTCTAGTTTTTACATTTAGACATATAAATTGGATTGGAGATTGCCCACATGGATTTTGTTGGACAACAGGGTGTTTTAAAACGTCGTGTACTTGTAGTGGACGATGAAATGGTAAACCGTGAAATTTTAGGGAATTTCCTTTCAACGGTTTACACAGTCGATTATGCGAGCAATGCGAAAATCGCGCTTGGGATGTTGATGAATCCCGATGTCGAGTATTCGCTTGTGTTGCTGGACTTGATTATGCCAGTTATGAGTGGCATCGAGTTCCTGGAACATCGCGTTGAAAGCGATCGTCTCAAGTCGGTTCCTGTTGTCGTAATGACGTCAGAAAAGGCTTTTGAAATCAAGTGCCTAAAGCTTGGCGCTGCGGATTTTATCACAAAGCCATTCAATTTGCCCGAAGTTGTATTGGCGCGTTGTGAACGCATTATTGAGCTTTTTGAAAAGAAAAGTATCATCCGCAATACCGAAAAAGATGTACTTACAGGACTTTTGGCAAAAGACTACTTCTTAGAGTATGTACGCCGTTCAGAACTATTGGGTAAACAGATTCCCCGTGATGCCTTGGTCTTCGATATTGAGCGTTTCCATTTGGTGAATGAATTTTGTGGTCGCGTTTTTGGCAATATGCTTCTTTCCAAAATCGGAGAAGCCTTGATTCCGCTTCTTTCGAAGATGAATGCATTTGCATGCCGCGCCCATGCGGATACGTTCTACATTTTCGCCGAACATCAAGAAGATTATTCGGAATTGCGTAATGCTTTGGATTCTGTGATTACAAGCTTCTTCCATATTAGCAATATTCGAATTCGTTACGGAATTTGGGAAAATGTCAGCCGCGAATTTGAAATTGAGGTCTGGTTTGACCGCGCAAAGATAGCCTGTGATTCCAATCGTGGCAATTCATCGAAATGTATTGCTCGTTACAATAATGAGCTACATGCAAAGTATATTTTCGAAGAAACGCTTATTCACGATTTAGATGAAGCCATTGCCAATAGGGATTTGAAGGTTTACTATCAGCCCAAGTATAGCGTTGTGGGTGATGAACCACGTTTAACGAGTGCTGAGGCGTTGGCGCGTTGGATACATCCGAAACTTGGTTTTATTAACCCTGGCGAATTTATTCCTTTGTTTGAGTCAAATGGGCTTATCCGTAAAGTGGATAATTATGTATGGAAAGAGACTGCTGCGCAAATTCGCCGCTGGAAGGATTTGTATGGTGAATCTATCCCTGTGTCAGTAAATGTTTCTCGTATCAATATTTTGGATCCTGACCTTGAATCAAAACTGGAAGAAATTTGTTCAAGGTATGAAATCTCTACGAACGAAATCATGCTGGAAGTCACTGAAAGTGCTTATTCCGAAAATACGAGTAGACTCGTCGAAGTTGTGGACAAGTTGCGTAAAAATGGATTCCGCATTGAAATGGATGACTTTGGTGCCGGATATTCATCGTTGAATATGATTACCACAGTGCCGGTTGATGTTTTGAAAATAGACATGTCTTTTGTTCGTAACATGGAAAAGGACGAATGCAACTTGAAACTCGTTAAAATCATTATTGAAATAGCGAAGTTCCTCAAGATTCCATCTGTTGCCGAGGGCGTTGAAACAGAATCTCAGCTGAATATGTTGAAAAGTATGGGCTGTGACATTATCCAAGGGTATTACTTTTCTAAACCAGTTCCCGCAATGGATTTTGCATCGTTTATTGAACATGAAATAAAAGTCAAAAATACGAAAAAGGGGGATTAACCTGTGATTACTATTGAAAAATTGAATTCTTTTGGTGCAGATACTACAGATGGCCTTGAACGTTGTTTTGGAAATGAATCTCTGTATTTGAAATTGGTGACTACAATTCCTGAAGATTCTACTTTTGAAAGGTTGAACCAGAAAATTGCTGAAAAAAATCTTGATGGTGCGTTCGAAGCTGCACATGCGCTAAAAGGTGTGCTCGGAAATCTTTCGCTAACTCCGCTTTATGAGATTGCGGTAGAGATTACGGAACTTTTGCGTAATCGTACGCAAATGGACTATAGCGAGCTTTTGGCCAAGTTTTTTGCCAAGAAAGACGAACTTGGCAAGCTTTGTGCTGAATAAAAAAATGCGCGGGTTGCCCCGCGCAATTTTCGTGGCTCCCTTTAACTTCTAGCCACTTCCTACCGCCTACTTCCTACTGTCTACTAATCACTTAAATTCTTCGCACCACTTGGGAACGACTTCGGTCGCTTTCCCTTGAATGACGACGTCCGTGTACGGGTCGCCATAGGGCGCTTCTAGATTTAAGCAAGTGACTTTTGCGCCGTACGAGTGCGCAAAGCTCTTGAATCCTGCCGCTGGATAAACAACGCTGCTCGTGCCGATGTAGGCGAACTCGTCGCAGTTCATGAGCGCTTCCTGAATTTCGTCCATGTACAATGGCGTTTCGCCGAAGAACACGATGTCCGGGCGCACGGGGCTTCCGCAAATCGGGCATTTGGTGTCCAACGTTTCTTCACCTGTGAATTCAAATTCATGCTCGTTCTTTGTGCAACGGAGTTTCATCAAGTCTCCGTGCATGTGCAAGACTCGCTTGCTTCCTCCACGTTCGTGGAGGTCGTCGACGTTCTGCGTTACGAGCAAGAATTCGTCGCCGAGGCGCTCTTCGAGCTTGGCAAGCGCGATGTGCGCCGCATTCGGCTGGTGCTCGGGGAGTCCCTTTCGCAAGAAGTTGTAAAAGTCCTTGACGCGTTTCGGGTCGCGCTTTAAAGCTTCCGGTGTGCAGACGTCTTCGATGTTTTCGTGTTCCCACATGCCGTCGTTTCCGCGGAATGTGCGGAGGCCAGATTCTGCGCTGATTCCAGCGCCTGTCAGTACGACGAGTCTTTTACGTTTCATAGATCCTCCTTACGAAATGGAAGCAAAGAAAAGCGCTTCTGCGACGATGCCGCTTTCGAAATCGGGCAGGTAAAGGCTTTCGTTTTCGCCATGGGCGTTGCATTCCGGGTCTTCGAGGCCCGTGAGTAAAATCGGAACGTTGCCGAGCGTGTTGCGAAAAAGTTCTGCGCCCGGGATGCTTGCGCCGCAGCCGATGAACTTGGTGGGGGAGGCGTAAGCGTCCGCCATGGCTTCGCTCATCTTCTTGAAGAACGGGTGATTCGTGTCGGTCGTGAACGGATTGGCGCCGTCTTCCTTGTCGATGGTGATTTCCATGTTGTTCGGAACCTGGGCCTTGAGGAAGTCGGCGAGCATGTCGGTGCATTTCACGGCGTCCATGCCGGGAGCAAGGCGGATGCCGATTCTTGCATAGGCGCTGTCTTGCAGTACGTTACCAGCATTCACGCGGGAGCCTGATTCAATCGTGCTCACGATGATGCTTGGGCGGCGCCACAACGAAAGCAGAATTTCGTCTTCGGGAACGTTCAATTTCACTTGTTCAAGAACACCGCCGTCATTGCGGAAAATTTTTTCGGTCATGCCGAGCGACTTGTAAGATTCGAGTTCTTCCTTTGTCGGCGGGATAATGTCATCCTCGTAATGCGGGATGAGGATCTTGCCGTCCTTGTCGGTGAGGCTTGCAATCATGCGGCAAAGCGCCTGTGCCGGGTCTGGAATCGGGCCGGACCACGAACCGGAATGGAGCGGGGCCTTTGTGGCGCGGAGCGTCACGTTGATGGCGCTCATGCCTCGGAGTGTCGTCGTGATGGAGGGTGTTCCCTTCGCGAAGTTTCCGAGGTCTGCGATAATGACGGCGTCGCTCTTCAAGAGTTCTGCATGTTCCGTGAGGATCTTCTCGAAGCCTGCGCTTCCTGATTCTTCTTCGCCTTCGATGATGAACTTGAGGTTTGGACCATTGCCCTTGAGTTCACGGCGGACCTGTTCAAGGGCTGCGAGGTGCACGATGATGCCTGCCTTGTCGTCAGCTGTGCCGCGTCCAAAGAGACGGTCGCCTTTCTGCGTGGCTGTAAACGGAGGCGTGTCCCACAAAGCTTCTCGC